>Ga0182238_1000054_pt1 | contig 41990 bp, 35 predicted proteins | sample hydfrates6_PW_90_FD_132439 | JGI IMG/M metagenome (GOLD analysis project Ga0182238, IMG submission 132439) | Subsurface microbial communities from deep shales in Texas, USA - hydraulic fracturing test 6_PW_90 | ecosystem: Environmental > Aquatic > Deep subsurface > Shale gas/oil reservoir >... | reverse complement strand
GTTATTTGATATAATATTCATGGCGGTTTATTCCTTTCATATTTGTTGTAGGTAACAAATATTATATCAAAAGAAGGAATAAGTCGCCAATTTTTTATCTAATTTTTTTGTAAAGTGGTGTTAGTTAATTATAAAAATGGCAATATTAACTTAGAAATGGAGGCAGAAAATGAAATTTACAGAAGGATACTGGCACAGAAGTGAGAGATCAAATCCAGTTTATGCCGCTCAGGCCTATAAGATTGAAAAAATAAAAAATGGTATGCGGGTGGTTGCCCCTGAGAAAAAAATTGATTCACGAGCTGATGCTCTTAATGTGGGGACAATAACTGTAGAATTTACCTCTACTGCTAAAAATATTATTAGTGTTAGAAGCTATCATCATCAGGGTTATGAAGTAAAGGATGTCGAATTTGATAAAAATACTGACCCTCAGCCTGTAGAAGTAGAAATCAATGAAAAAGAAGCTTTAATGAAAGTCAATGAAATAACCATAAGAATTGATCGAGAGCATTGGAATTATCAGTTTGAAGCTGAAGGAGAAATATTAACTTCCTGTGGCTTTAGAAATTTAGGTTATATGCGCTACGATAGGGAAATTTCTTCAATGCTGCCCGGAGACAACTATCTGAAGGCAGATTATGATCCTTATATGCTGACAGAATTATCCCTGGCTCCTGGTGAATGTGTATATGGACTGGGAGAACGCTTTACTGCTTTTGTCAAAAACGGTCAGGTAGTAGAAACCTGGAATGAGGATGGAGGAACTTCTTCGCAGGTAGCATACAAAAGTATTCCTTTTTATATGACCAGTCGTGGATATGGAGTTTTAGTTGATCACGCAGATAATGTTTCTTTTGAAGTAGCAAGTGAAAAAGTTGAATATGTAGGTTTTTCTGTTCCGGGAGAAGAGCTGAGATATCAATTTATCTACGGTAAAAATAACAAAGAAGTTCTGAGCAATTATACAGCTTTAACCGGCAGACCAGCTTTACCGCCTGCCTGGTCATTTGGACTCTGGCTTTCTACTTCTTTTACTACTGATTATGATGAAGAAACAACGACCTCCTTTATCCAGGGGATGAGAGATAGAGATATTCCCCTGGATGTATTCCATTTTGACTGTTTTTGGATGGAAGAGCTGAACTGGACAAATTTAGAGTGGGATCAGAGAATTTTCCCTGATCCGGAACCAATGCTTAAACGCTATCACGAAAAAGGATTAAAAATTTCAGTCTGGATTAATCCCTACCTTGCCCAGGGAACAGAAATGTTTAAAGAAGCACAAGAATATGGTTATTTATTGAGCCGAAAAGATGGAAAGGGTGTTAAACAGATTGATAATTGGCAGCCCGGGATGGCTCTGGTTGATTTTACCAATCAGGAAGCTGCCGAATGGTTTCAGGGGAATTTAAAACATTTACTTGATATGGGAGTGGATTGCTTTAAAACTGATTTTGGTGAAAGAATCCCGGTAGATGTAGAGTATTATGATGGTTCCAAACCAGAAGCAATGCACAATTATTATACTCACTTATATAATAGGGCTGTTTTTGAAGTTTTAGAAGAAGTTAAAGGAAAAGAAGAAGCTGTTTTATTTGCCCGTAGTGCTACAGCTGGTGGTCAGCAGTTTCCTGTTCACTGGGGAGGAGATAGCACAGCCAGCTATGCTTCGATGGCAGAGACTTTAAGAGGAGGATTATCTTTTGCCATGTCAGGATTTTCGTTCTGGTCCCATGATATTGGTGGTTTTGAAAGGACAACCAGTCCGGATTTATATAAGCGCTGGGTGCAATTTGGTCTGCTTTCTACCCACAGCCGCCTGCATGGTTCTGAGTCTTATAGAGTTCCCTGGAATTTTGACGAGGAATCAGTTGAAATTTTAAAGAAATTTACTAAATTAAAAATGACTCTGATGCCTTATCTTTATTCAATGTCAGTAAAGGCTAAAGAAACTGGGATTCCGGTAATGAGACCTATGGTGCTGGAATTCGAAAGAGATCCAGCTGTCAAATATCTTGATATGCAGTATATGCTGGGGGATTCATTACTGGTGGCCCCTATTTTTAACAAAGCTGGCAGCGCCGAATATTATTTGCCAGCGGGAAGCTGGACTCATTACCTTACGGGAGAGGTTAAAGAAGGTGGCCGCTGGTATCAGGAAGAATACGATTATAATTCACTACCTCTTTATGTCAGAGAAAATACTATCCTTCCGGTGGGGAGCAGAAATGATAAGGCAGAATATAACTATCAAAATGACTTAACTTTGAAGCTTTATCAGCTGCAAAATAATAGAAAGGCCGAAGTCGAAATTCCAGATATTCACGGTAAAATAGCTCTAAAAGTTGAAGCCAGTAAAGAAAAAGATACAATAATAATTAAAATCTCTAAATTAGCTGAAAATCTAAAAATAAAAATTTACGACTTTAATGAATTTAAAGCTGTAAATGGAGCAGAAGCAGAAATAGAAGCTAATATTTTAAAGCTATCAGCGTTAGAAAAAGAAGTTGAAATTAGATTATAAGAACTTTATTTTTTGAATGGCAGTTTCTTCTGAAGCTGTCATTTTTTTATGTATTATGATATAATTAAAAAAATTAGTAACTAATCTTAATTAACTTATAATAAATAGTTGACAGAGGGAGTAATAATTATGGAGAAAGCACCTTTAACAAGAGAAAGTCTTGAAAATAAGATATTTAAGATCATCTTATTGTTTGGCTTAATTATTTCTCTGCTGAACATAGTTATTAATTCTTTAATTGGTTTCAGTCTGATAATAAATTTAAAATGGATGATTATGGCTGGACTCTCATTTTTAATTCTGAGCTTTATTAAAAAAGAATCATTTAATATTTTTAAATTAAAACTAAGCTATTATCTCTTTTTAATTTTTCTTTTTCTACCATTTTCCTGGTTTCAGTCAGGAGGAAGTAAGAATAACAGTCTTTCTTATATATTCCTTATTTTAATTTCAATTACTTTTTTGTTTAAGAAACCCGGACTTAGAAACAATCTAGTTTTTAGTCTGATTTCAGTATTCATGCTAATGTTTACACTTTCACATTATTTTCCCGAACTTTTAATCACTCATAGTGAAAAGGCTCAATTTTTTGATAAATTGATTCAGACTCCAATTGTATTATCAGCTTCCTATCTTTTGCTGCTGCAGTTTGCTAATGCTTATAATCAGGAGAAAAGTAAGCTGGGACTTTCAACTAAAAAGTTAAGACTGGCTAACAAAAAGTTGAAAAATCTGGCTAATCGTGACTCACTAACTCAAAAATATAATAGGCGAGCATTTGATCGGGAAATTAGAAATATTTTCAAAGAGCAGCTGCATTTGAAAAAAAGTATTACATTAATTTTATTTGATATAGATAATTTTAAAGATATCAATGATAATTTTGGTCATGATATTGGAGATGAAGTGCTGGTTACACTTGCAGATAAATTGGAAAAAATAATGCCTGCTCAGAGTATGATTTCTCGCTGGGGTGGAGATGAATTTGCCGTAATCTGCTATAAAAGTGAAATAGAAGCTCAGAGCTTACTTGACAAATATTATAAAGAAATTGAAGACCTGGGTGATGAACGGGGAATTAAAATAACTGTTAGTGCTGGTTTAAGTAGATTGCAAAAGGGAGATCAGGTCAAGACACTTTTTAAAAGAGTTGATGATATTTTATATCAATCTAAAAAAGAAGGTAAAGCACAATATAAATTGGCTTAAATTAAGAGAAATCAGGGAACAAAAATATTTTTAAAAAATGTTTTTTTCTCAATTGTTAGAAAATTCATTTGACAAAATAAATACCATATACTATACTAATATTAGTTTTTGGGATCGCTCCCGGCTATTAACTAAATCCTTTTAGTTGAGAAGTGAGGTTACAAATGAAAAATAAAAATATTGATATTTATAAAATTGCAGAACTAGCTGGAGTTTCAAAAAGTACTGTTTCCAGAGTAATCAACGATAAAGCTGGGGTTAAAGCCTCAACACGCGAAAAAGTCGCGCAGGTGATTAAAGATTTAAATTATAAACCAAATAGTTCTGCCAAAGGTCTTGCCAGTAAAAAAACTCATACGATTGGCCTTGTAATTTCCGATATTACAGATCCCTTTTTTGCAATGTTTGTAAAAGGGGCAGAAAAAAAGGCTATGGAAGCTAATTATAATATGATGCTAGCCAACAGTCACTGGGTAGTTGAGGAAGAGTTAAAATGTATTCAGATGTTTGAAGAAGGTAGGGTTGATGGCATTTTAATGATCAGTGGTGGAAGTGAAGAAAAGCTGGATAATTATTTAGATAATCTGGCAAGTAATAATTTGGATATTGTAGTAGTTGATAGAAAGATAAAAAATGAAAATATTCCAAAACTGAATTCTGATAATTTCGATGCTGGATATCGGGCAACAAAGTACTTAATAGATCTGGGTCATACCAAAATTGCCCATATTAAGGGAGAGGATATTGCTTCTTCCCATGCATCCAGGGATAGAGTGGCAGGTTATGAGAAAGCGCTTTCCGAAGCTGGAATTAAAGAAAAAATTATTTATCCTGGTTTTTTTGCTCGTAAAAAAGCATATCAGGTAACGAAAAAATTAATAACTGAACATTCAGAGGTAACTGCTATTTTTTATTCCTCAGATATGATGGCGATTGGGGGGCTTAAAGCTTTAAAGAATATGGGATTGAGAGTTCCAGAAGATATTTCTATTATTGGAATAGATGGCATAGAAATGGCCGCCTTAATGGATCCACCAATAACTACTCTATCTCAACCAGCTTTTGAGATGGGATATCAGGGTATGGAGAAGTTAATTAATAAATTAGAAAATGAGATTAATAACTCTCATTCTGAAGATTTAATCTTTCAGATGGAATTAATAGAAAGAGCTTCTACTAAAAAATTAAATTAATATGGAATAATATATAATTTTACTGCAAAAAAGTAAAATTATATTTTTAATAAATTTGGGAGCATTCCCGAAAAGCATTTAGTTAATAACACAAATCATAGAAGTTTTGATGATAGGATAAAAAGAGGCTTAAGTTAAGATAATATTTTTATAAAGGTAGGGTTTAAAAATGAGAAAACTGGATAAATGGAAATTTATCGGTGACAATGGAGAATTTAAAGTTGAAAATATTGACCAGAGCACTTACTTATATTTTCCCCTGGCAAATGAAGCAGAAATGATGTCGGCAATCACACCACGTCTGCACGGAGACATTAAGACAGGGCAGAACACTTTTGCAATGAGACCGGTATCTTTAGAGGACCTGCATAATACCAAATCTGCTAGAAACTTCTGGTTAAAAATTAATGACCAGCATGTCTGGTCAGCTGCAGGAAATTCTGCCGCTCAATTCTCAACTCAATTTAATGATGAAGCTGAAGAGGATGTTGAGCTGGAAGCGGGTCTGCTCTGGCATAAAATTACCAGATCAAACTCAAAATTAAATGTGCAGTCAGAGATCACAAATTTTGTTCCTACTAATTCGGATACAGTAGAATTGATGCGGGTTAAGATTAAAAATACTGGTGCCGAGGAATTAAAAATTGAGCCAACAGCTGCAGTACCAATTTACGGACGTTCAGCTGATAACTTAAGAGATCACCGCCATGTAACTTCACTGCTGCATAGAACTAAAACTTTAGACAATGGAGTTGTTGTTAAACCGACTCTTTCTTTTGATGAACGGGGACACAAGCAGAACGAGGTTTCTTATGCTGTTTTAGGTGGAGATGAAAATGGAAAAGCTCCAGCAGGATTTTTTCCAGTGCTGGAAGATTATATTGGTGATGGTGGTAATTTAGAGTGGCCGGAAGCTGTTGTAAAGAGTCTGGATAATTATCTGGCAGCCGGAGAAGAAATAGATGGCTATGAAACAGTTGGTGCTTTAAGGTTTGATGAAGTTACTCTTAAAGCAGGGGAAGAGATTTCCTATGTTTTAGCAGTAGCTATTGCAGAAGAAGATATTGATTTTGATCAGCTGGCAGCTAAATACTGCAGCGGAGATAAATTTGAGAAATACCTGACAGAAAACAGGGATTACTGGCAGCAAAAACTTGCTGTAGTTGACTTTGACTCTGCCGATCAGGAATTTGACCAGTGGATGAAGTGGGTAACCCTGCAGCCTATTTTACGAAGAATTTACGGCTGTTCTTTTTTACCCAGTCATGACTATGGACGCGGTGGACGCGGCTGGAGAGATTTATGGCAGGACTGTCTGGCACTGCTTTTAATGGAGCCAGAGCCGGTAAGCGATTTATTATACAATAACTTTTCTGGAGTTCGAATTGACGGCAGTAATGCAACTATAATCGGATCAGAGCCTGGAGAATTTAAGGCTGATCGAAATGATATAAAAAGAGTCTGGATGGATCACGGTGCCTGGCCTCTTTTGACAACAAAATTATATATTGATCAGAGCGGAGATTTAGAATTTTTGTTAAAAGAACAGAGTTATTTTGAAGCGGGCAGTGAACTTAAAGATAAAAATGATGAGATTTATCAGGGAAGTGTAATTGAGCATTTTCTGGTTCAGCACCTAACTCACTTTTTTGATGTGGGAGAACATAATAACTTCCTGCTTAAAAATGGTGACTGGAATGACGGCCTCGACATGGCGGAAAATAAAGGTGAAAGTGTAGCCTTTACGGCCCTTTACGGCAGCAACCTGCTTGAGCTGGCTGAACTTTTAAAGGCCCTGGCTGCAGAAAAATCAATTGAAAAGATTGACTTAGCCGAAGAACTGAGTATTCTGCTCGATACAATAGAAAGAGATTTTAATTATCAGTCAGTTGACTATAAAAGGGAAGTTTTAAGTGATTATCGCCGCACCTGTAAGCAGGGAATTAGCGGCCGCAAAATAGAAATTACTTTAACTGATCTGATCAGTGACTTAGAAAGCAAAGGGCAGTCTATTTTTGATCATTTAAATAAAAATGAATGGATTGAAACAGAAGCCGGAGATAAATTTTATAACGGTTATTATGATGACGACGGTCAGCGACTGGAAGGCGACCATCCTAAAGGAGTTAGAATGACTCTTACCGGACAGGTATTCCCGGTAATGGCAGGTGCAGCAGATGAGGATCAAATTCAGCAGGTTGTGGATTCAGCCGATAAATATCTTAAAGATTTAAGTGTTGGCGGTTATCGACTAAATACTGATTTTAAAGAACTTAAGACGAATCTGGGCCGCTTATTTGGTTTTGCCTATGGCCACAAAGAAAATGGAGCAATGTTCAGCCATATGGCAGTAATGTACAGTAACGCTCTCTATAAACAGGGCTTTGCTGAGGCAGGTCACAAAGTAATTGATTATATCTATCAGCACTGCAGAGATTTTGATACAAGCAGAACTTACCCCGGTATTCCTGAGTATATTAATCAGCGGGGAAGGGGAATGTATCCCTATCTAACAGGTAGTGCCAGCTGGTTACTTTTAACAGTAGTAACACAGATTTTTGGTGTCAGGGGTGAACTGGGTAATTTAATTATTGATCCTAAATTACTTAAATCTCACTTTGATGATCAGGGTGAAGCTGCAGTGAAAACTATTTTTGCTGACAAACTTTTAAATATTACTTATTTAAATACAAATCAGCTTGAAGCAGCTGAATATCAGGTTCAGGAAGTTAAAATTAATGGTCAGGCTGTAGGTTTTGAAAACAAAAGCAGAGCTGCAGTTATTGAGCGCAGTTTAATTGCTGACAGCGGAGAAGAAGAACTAAAAATAGAAGTAGTTTTGAGTTAAAAATTAATTCAACAGGAAAGTGATAATATGAGAAAAAGAGAAGAATTAATTGAAATTAAAAGCTATACAGAAGAAGGATATCAGCCGGTTATTGATTTTAATAGCTGGCGGGTAGCTGTTTTAAACTACTGTGAGGAGCTGCTGGTAGAAAATATAGATAAGATGCAGAAACACAATCAGACTGACGAAGTTTTTATTCTGCTTAAAGGGGAATGTACTCTTTTTCTGGCTGAAGGAAAAGAAGAGATTGAGAATATTTATGCTCAAAAAATGGAGCCCTTTAAGCTCTATAATATAAAAAAATCTGTCTGGCATACCCATACACTGAGTAAAGAGGCGATGGTTTTAATAGTAGAAAATCAGGATACGGATCTCAGCAATTCGCCCGAAATTGATTTAAACCAGAATCAACAGCAGCGTTTAGTAGAACTCAGTCAGAATCTCTCTTAGCTTTTAACAAAGGCAAATCGTGCAGGAGGTTAAATGATGAAAGATGTTTATTCATTAAATGATGAAGGGCAATTTATTATAAAAAATTATCAGGATCAGAAAACATTTGCCAGTTTTCTGCCGGGTATTGCAGGTAAATTTGGAATTCCAATCTGGGCTTTTTATGTAAATCGAGGCCAGGGAATTGCAAGTTTTGGCTCTCGGGATAAGGATAATGCAATAATGGAGTTTTATCCGGCCAATAAATCCTATCAGAATGTGGCAACTAAAGGTTTTCGGACCTTTATCAAATTAAAAGAGGAAAATTTAGTTTATGAAGCATTTAGAAATTTAAATGAAAATATAGAAAGTAAGATGATTATTGAAGCAGATTCTCTAAAAATTGAGGAAGATAATAATGAGCTTGGTTTAAAAACTACTGTCAGCTATTATATTCTGCCCAATGAGGATTTTGGAGCCCTGGTTAGAGAAGTCAAAGTAGAAAACACTTCTGATCAGGAAAGGGAAATTGAAGTTTTAGATGGAATGCCAATTTTAATTCCTTTTGGAATTGAAAATGGGGCTTTAAAAGAGGTCAGTCAGACTATTTCTGCCTGGGCTAAAGTTGATTCTTTTGAGACAAAAACTCCCTTTTATAAGCTGAGAGCTTCGGCTGAAGATGAGGCTGAAGTTAAAGAAATGACAGCCGGTAATTTTTATATTTCTTTTGAAAAGGGAAGCAGAAATCAACTTTTAACACCACTTGTCGACAGGGATGTAATTTTTGCTGAAAAGACCAGTCTGGAGACAGCACCGGGTTTTGCAAGAAAAAAACTGGCTGAATATCAGGGTGAACAGATTTTAGAAAATCGCTTCCCCTCAGCTATGGCAGCCGCAGAAAAGAAATTAAAAGCTGGTGAAAAATTAGAAATTGCTTCAGTCTTTGGTAATCTGGCTGATGAAGAGAGATTAAGTGAAGTTAAAGATAGAGTTTTAGAATCCTATTATCTAGAGCAGAAGCGTAAAGAATCAAAAAAGATCCACAATTATTATGCAGACCATATCTTTACTGTCAGCGGCAATAAAGAGCTTGATGCTTACAGCCGTCAGACTTTTATGGATAACCTGCTGCGGGGTGGTTTTCCACTCACACTGGGGAAAGAAAATAAAAAGACCTATCATATTTTCTCCCGCAAACACGGTGACTTAGAAAGAGATTATAATGAATTTCTTTTAGAGCCCACATATTACTCTCAGGGAAATGGTAATTTTAGAGATGTTAATCAGAACAGACGCTGTGATCTCTATTTCAACCCGGAAATTAAAAGAGATAATCTAAAGGTTTTTGCCGATTTAATTCAGATAGATGGCTATAACCCTCTGGTGATTGAGGGAAGTAAGTTTATCTTAACTGACAGTAATGCTCTGGAAAAAGTTATGGCAGAACTTACTGGTGAGGCAAAGGATAAATTCAGAAAGCGTCTGGAAAAAGCTTTTACCCCAGGTGAAGTTGCTGTTTTCATTGACAGCCATAATCTAGAAACTAAAACATCACTTACTGACTTTATAGACCTTGTAGTTGAAGAAGCAGAAAGCTGGACAGAGGCTAAGTTCGGTGAAGGCTACTGGATTGATCACTGGACCTACAAACTTGATTTAATCGAAAATTATCTGGCTTTATATCCGGAAAAAAAGGAAAGACTTCTTTTTGAAGATCAGGATTATACATTTTATGATTCCCATGTTCGGGTAAAACCCCGCAGCGATAAATATTTCTTAACTGAAAATGGAGTTCGTCAGTATAATGCGGTTGCTGCAGACAAGAAAAAACAGGAAGAGATTGCTTCCCGCAGTAAATTTCCATACTATCTGCGAACTAAAAAAGGAGAAATTTATAATACCAGTCTTTTCAACAAGCTCCTTACTTTAGTGCTCAATAAAACTGCCAGTCTTGACCCTGCTGGAATGGGAGTCGAAATGGAGGCTAATAAGCCCGGTTGGTATGATGCTTTAAATGGACTGCCCGGTATTTTTGGCTCATCAATTGCTGAGACAATGGAATTACTGAGGCTGGTTAGATTTATGTCAGAGGCTCTATCTGAACTCAATTTGGAGACAGAAATTGCTCTGGCAGCAGAAATCCATGATTTCTTTGCTAATCTTGATCACCTACTAACTGAACTTAAATCTGATCAGGACTTCCTTTACTGGCAGCAGGCCGGTAAAATCAAAGAGGAATATAGGGAACAGGTGTTTGCCGATCTAACTGGCAGAGAAGTTGCAGTATCTATAAGAAAAATGATGGGCTTTTTAAATAAAGTTGAATCCAAACTTGAGCGGGCTGTAAGGCTGGCTGAAGAAGATAATGGACTCTTTACAATGTACTACAGCTATCAGGCTGAAGAATACGAAAAGCTCGGTCAGAGATCAGAAAATGGACTGGGAAAGGTAGCTGTTAAGAAATTTAAGCAGCACAGACTGCCGCCATTCCTGGAAGCTCAGGTAAGAGGAATGAAAATTTTAAAAGATGATCAGAAAGCTCAAAAACTTGCTAAAGCAGTTCAAAATAGTGAACTATTTGACGAGAAGCTTAAGATGTACAGAGTTAATGGTGATTTAAGTGCAGAAAGCTATGAGATTGGAAGAGCAAGAGCCTTCAGTCCTGGCTGGCTGGAAAATGGATCAATCTGGCTGCACATGGAATATAAATATTTACTGGAACTTCTAAAGAGCGGCTTATATGAAGAATATTATCAGGCAATCAATGATGCACTGATTCCATTTCAGGACCCAGCAAGATATGGGCGCAGTATTTTAGAGAATTCTTCCTTTATTTTGAGCAGTTTAAACGGAGATACTAAAAATCACGGCCGCGGTTATATAGCAAGACTCAGCGGTTCAACTGCCGAATATATCAATATGTGGTCTTTGATGGCCTTTGGTGAGCAGCCATTTAAGTATGAGGATGATGAATTGATTTATCAGCCAGAACCAAAATTAAGCGCAGACTTATTTACTGAAGATGAAAGAAAAGTAAAACTGCAGTTAAGTGAAACTGAGGCAGCTGAAGTAGTGATTCCGGAAGCAGCATTTGCTCACAGATTTTTAGGTCAGACTCTGGTAATCTATCATAATCCAGGCCGAAAAGATACATTTGGCGAGGATAAGGCCGAAATTTCTAAATTTAAATTAACTGCCATTAATGGTAAAGAGTTTGAAGTTGAAGCTGGGGAGATAATTGGAGAACTTGCTTACCAGATAAGAAATAGAGAATTTGAAAGAATAGATATCTTTTTAGTATCAGGTTCCTAGAATGCTTTCTAGTGCCGGTTTGAAAAAGAAACTAAGACAAAAGATTCTACAAAATAATTAAAAGTTTTAAAAAAGGCTAAAGCCCTGAGCAGGGTTTTAGCCTTTAACTATCTTCATTAATTTTTTAGTATTCGCCACCAATTAGTCGGCTACTATTGCTTCAATTGCAGCCAGTTCTTCGTTGGTAAAGCCTGTGTTATTTAAAGTTCCAGCATTTTCGATAATCTGTTCAACCTTGCTGGCACCTACGAGAACAGAAGTAACTCCCTGTTCTAAGATCCAGGCTAAAGCCATTTGAGATAAACTCTGGCCTCTGTCAGCAGCAATATCATTAAGCTGTCTTACCTTGTCTAATTTTTCTTCAGTAATACTTTCTTCTTTGAGGAAGCCGCTTTCTTTGGCAGCCCTGGAGTCTTCCGGAATACCACCGAGGTACTTATCAGTTAAAAGCCCCTGAGCCAGCGGCGAAAAGATAATTGAACCCATTCCAACCTCTTCTAGTGTGCCTAAAAGATCTTCTTCTTCTGACCAGCGATCAAAAATTGAATAATTATATTGATTTAAAAGCAGATTAACTCCCATTTTATCTGCAACTTCTACAGCTGCTTTAGTTTGCTCGGAGTTATAATTAGAGATCCCTACATAGAGAGCCTTTCCCTGGTCCTGAATCTGTTTTAAAGCACCGATTGTTTCTTCAAGTGGAGTATCTGGATCCGGGCGGTGATGATAGAAAATATCTACGTAATCAAGTCCCATTCTTTTTAAACTCTGATCAATACTTGAAATCAAATATTTGCGAGAACCCCATTCACCATAAGGTCCGGGCCACATATAATAACCAGCCTTTGAAGAAATAATTAATTCATCACGATAGGGTTTAAAATCTTTTTCCATTAAAATTCCCATTGTTTCTTCCGCAGAACCGGCCGGTGGTCCGTAATTATTGGCAAGGTCAAAGTGAGTAATTCCCAGATCAAAAGCTTTGCGCAGCATTTTGCGGGCATTTTCCAGAGTATCAACCCCACCAAAATTATGCCAGAGTCCTAAAGAAATTGCCGGAAGTTTTAGTCCGCTGTTTCCGGTGTAATTGTACTCCATTTTTTCATAACGATTTTCATCAGCTAAATAAGGCATCAAAAAACCTCCTTTTGGAATTTTTATTTTAATTTTTATTCAATTCTAATTATATTATATCAAATAGGAGACAGTAATTAAATGTAAATTGACTACAATTAAACTGTAGAGATCAATTACAGATTATTATTCTTTCAATCTTTGAAAAACAGTTAACAAATAGGCATAGGCTACATCAATATTCATCCACCAGCGCAGTAAAGTTCCTTTTAAAAAACCATATTTCTTTTCTTTTAGAGTTTGATAATATTCGAATTTTTGCCAGCTATAACCGTTTCCCTGTCTTTTTGCTATAAAATTCAGTCCGGCTTCGATACGATAGCGGTATTTAAAATGTTCAGGCAATTTATTCCAGAGTTCACGCCTTAAGGCTCTTTCACCGGAATTTAAAGCAAATAGAGTTACTGCTTTTTGCATAACGTTATTTCTTACTCCAATGAACATATCATATTTTCTTTTAACAACAGGTTGAACAATTTGCTCAACAATTTCTGGTGTCAGACCTTTTAAGTCAGCATCACAGAAAAATAAAATTTCTGCATCAGTATTTTCAACTCCCTGCTGCATTGATTGAGCTTTGCCCTGATTACTATTATTTTTTAATAATTTTACTTCCTTAAATCTGCTTACGACTTCGGAAGTATTGTCAGTTGAGCCATCATCAATTACTATAACTTCATTTAAAATATCAGTCTCAGTTAAAATATCTAAAACCCGACTAATATTTTGCCCCTCATTATAGGCTGGTATAATAGCAGCTATTTTATTTTCTTCTTTTTTCGTTTCTCTGCTAATCGATTTATAAAAATCCCTAATATTTTCGTAAATTTCAGAACTTTTATTTGAAAAAAATAGATTATGATTTTTATTATCCACAATTTTTATATAGTGAGGTGCCTCAATCTTACGGCTGATATAACCAATTGCTTTATAATTACCGATCGGATCATTTTTAGAATAGATGGTTAAAACAGGACAGTTAATTTTAGGCAGCTCTGTTTTTAATAATTTATTTGCTTTTTTAACAATTTTTAGACCATTTGCATGCATCTGTTTATAATAAAATGTTTGTTTTCGTATTTCTTTTTCCTGATTTGAGATCGGTTTTTCCCAGTATTTTTTGAAAAAGCTGAGTATTGATAATCCCGGTAAATTAAAAGGAAATTTTAATTTATAAGGGAGACAGACATTAAAGACCCCATCAACAGGAAATTTACTGGCAAAATACATTGCCATTTGAGCTCCAAAAGAAACCCCCCCGAGAATAATTTGTTCATATTTTTCTAAATCAGCTTTTAGCTCTGGCTCAATTTGATTAGTAAAATCTTTTAATTTGATATTATCAAGATCCTGAACTTGAGTTCCATGGCCCTTAAGCAGCATTACCTTAACATCGACTGCAAGGTTTTTAGACAAATATTCCGGTAAACCATTAAAATCGTTTGGGCTACCTGTGTAGCCGTGAATTAAGAAAAATAACGTTTTAGAATTTGATTTCAAATTAATAGTTTGCATAAAACCATCTCCATAATATATCATTTATGATTTATTATTAACCTCTTAATTTATTATATCACTTTATACCATAAATATTAAAATATTATTAAAAAATTCCATTAATAAATTATTAGCAGCTGAGTTTATACATAGATTTAATTAAAGTATTAATCGGGAAAATGGCAACTTTTTTGAAAACAATCTTGAGTAATTTGCTTTATTTTAACTTTTCTTGTAAAATAATTATATAGTCTAAAATTCAACTGGTGGTGGTTAAAATTAAGGACAAACGCACAGTTTTTTTATTTATTGGAATAGCAGTAGCTCTACTTATCTGGAATCTCGATCTACCCGGTCTTTCTTTAGCCGGACGGAAAATGTTTTCCATAACTCTGATGACAGTTATTTTCTGGGCTGCTAAAGTGGCTGATTCAGCTTATGTAGCAGCACTATTTTTGATGTTGATGTTAATTTTTGAGATTGCTCCTGCAGAAGAAGTCCTTTCTCTCTGGACTTCCCAGACGGTCTATCTGGTGATTGGGGCATATTTAATAGCAGCTGCAGTAGAGCAATCAGGTTTGGGGGAAAGGATTGCTTATAAATTTATTATTCACTTTGTGGATTCCTACAGGTCAATTATAGTTTCTATTTTTGCTCTAACCTTTCTTTTAAGTCTGATTATTCCACATCCCTGGCCGCGAGCATTTATCATTATGTCCGTTATGTCAGTAGTAATTGAAAATGCTGGAATTAACAAAAAGGATGCCTCCAAGATTGGGCTGACTGTTTTTGCAGCTTCCATTCCAATATCAATGATTTTTTTAACGGGGGAAAGTACTCTTAATTTTATGACACTGGAGTTTGCAGGAGTTGATTTAAGCTGGGGAAGATGGTTTTTATATATGGGAGCTCCAGCAGCACTGGCAGCTTTATTAACTATGTTAGTAATTTTAAAATTATTTCAGCCTGATGAAGAAGTGGAGATCAATAAAAAACAAATCGGGCAGAGATTATTAGACTTAGGGATGATGTCAGCAGAAGAGCAGCGGACGGTTTTCTGGTTAATCGTAGCTGTGGTTTTATGGATGACGGACTCATTTCATGGTGTTGAACTGGGGTGGCTTACCCTGACAATTGCAGTAATGATGAGCCTGCCGGTGAGTGGAGATATACTAAAAAAAGAAGACTGGAACCAGGTTCCAATCAAAGTCTTAATTTTTTTAACGGCAGCAGTAGCAATTGGTAAGGTTGGTTCTCTAACCGGGATGAATCAGTGGCTGGCTGAAGTAGTACTGCCGGCTCAAACTCCAAATAATATGTTGATTTTTGCCCTGATGACAGCTGGAATTTCGATCTTTCTACACATGTTTTTGGGAAGTGTAATTGCGGTGATGGGAATAGCTATTCCAGCCTTTATTATTTTTGCCAAAAGCTGTGGTATTAATCCTTTGGTACCTGCTCTTTTTGTCTATACTGCAATTGGTACTCATTATATCCTCCCTTTTCATCATTTAAATATTCTGGTTGGAATGGGAAAAGAAAATGGTAATTACAGTGAAAAGAGTGTCATTAAGCTGGGCATTCCTCTAACAGCAGTATCTCTAATTACTGTTATTTTTGAATACTTTTGGTGGCAGTTAACAGGTTTAATTTAATTAGTTTTTACAGGGGCAGGTGCAATATAATTTTAAGCCATAAACTAAACTTTTCAGAAAATTTATGTTATAATAGTAAATGGTATTTTAAGCTGTTTTTAAGATTTGAGCTTATTTAGATAATCAGAAGCAGCAGGCTAATATCAGGAATATAAATTATGAGGAGGGAAAGTATGGACTATGGTATATGGAGTATTTTACCACCGTTAATTGCGATTTTACTTGCTTTAACCACAAAACAGGTTTTTATTTCACTAATTTTAGGTATTTTTTCGGGTGCTATGATATTAACTGACTGGTCTTTTTTTGCGGCTGTTAATATGACTTTAGAAGAAATTGTGGCTATTTTCTCGGAAGCCTGGATTACAAAAACCATAATTTTTTCATTTATGGTTGGAGGTTTGATAACTGTAATTTCTGCTTCGGGTGGAGTGCAGGGATTTATAAATTACCTTACTCAAAAAAGAGATATTGTTAAAGATAAAAGGGGTGCTCTGCTTCTGGCCTATATTACAGGTCTGATCATTTTTATAGAGTCCTCAATTACCAGTCTTGTTTCCGGTACAGTTGCCAGGCCTCTAACAGATAAGTATAATGTATCTCGCGAAAAACTTGCTTATGTTTGTGATTCAACCTCTGCACCAGTTTGTGGTTTGATTCCCCTTAACGGGTGGGGAGCTATGCTGATGGGGGTAATTGGAGTTCAGATAGCAAACGGAGTTGTGGATGGAACTTCTGCTGAGCTGCTGGCTAAATCGCTTCCTTTCCAATTTTATTCAATTATTGCAGTTCTGGCAGTTGGCTATTATATCCTGACTGGCAATGACTGGGGACCAATGGCTAAAGCAGAGAAAAGAGCAGCTGAAAAAGGCCTTTTGTTAAGAGAGGGTGCTACTCCAATGGTTTCTGAGGAAGCAACTGCTACTCCTCCTAAAGAAGGCATTATTCCCAATATGTGGAATATGATCTTGCCTATTTTAGTTTTGATTTTTATGATGCCTCTTAGTCTTTACATAACTGGAGCTGGAAATATACTTCAGGGCTCAGGTTCAACCTCGGTTTTTTGGGCTGTTATTACAGCAGTTACTTTTGCTGGATTTTTATATGTTATTCAGGGTCTTATGAGTTTAAAAGAATATATTGATTATATATATCAGGGAATTGGAGCGATAGTTCCGGTGGCTATTCTTTTAATCACAGCTTTTGCAATTGGAAATGTAATTGGTTATTTAGAGACAGGAGAATATATGGCTTCTCTGGTTGAAGGTAGAGTTAGTGGAGCATTTGGACCGGCAATAGTTTTCATCATGGCTTCTTTGATGGCTTTTGCAACCGGAACCAGCTGGGGGACTTTTGGTATTATGATGCCAATTGGAATTCAAATGGCTGTAGCAATGGGTGCGCCTTTATATCCAACAATTGGCGCTGTAGTTTCTGGTGGTATTATGGGAGATCATTGTTCTCCAATCTCAGACACCACTATTATTTCTTCAATGGCTTCTGCTTCAGATCATATTGATCATGTAAATACTCAGCTGCCTTATGCACTGGCCAATGGGGCAATAGCTTTAGTTCTTTATCTGGCGGCAGGATTTATGATATAATATTAAAAAAGAAATATAAAATTATAAATAATTGGGTGATAAATTAATGATTAAAGCAGTGATTTTTGATATGGATGGAACAATTATTGATTCAGAACCAATTTATGAAAAAATAAATGAAGAAATATATGAGAAGTATGGTTTCAATTTGAGTCAGGAAGACTATGATCGACATATGGGTGCCAACCTAAAAGATATCTGGACAGATATTTTAGATCGTTATCAGGTTAAAGAAGAGTATTCTCATTATAAGATTGAAGATTTTATGGAAGATCATATTCATAGTTCTTACGTGGGGCTGGCTGAAGCTGAAGATTTAGAATTGATGCCGGGAGTTGAAGGGTGGTTTCAATTTTTTAAAGATCACGGTTATAAAATGATTATTGCTTCTTCTTCCTATGAGCCAGTAATTGAGCATATTTTTCAACGTTTTGGTCTTGAAAAGTATATGGAAGGTTATGTAGATGGGAATGCTATTGAAAATGGTAAACCTGCTCCTGATATTTTTCTTGAGGCCGCAGAAAGACTGGGAGTTGAGCCGGAAGAATGCATTGTAATTGAAGATTCGGAGAATGGAGTTAAGGGTGCTCACCGAGCAGGAGCAAAGGTAATTGGTTTCAACCGGGCTAAAGATGAAAGTCAGGATCTTTCCAGTGCTGATCTAATTATTGAAGAATTTAATCAGGATAATTTAAATAAAGTCTTAAAATAATAATTCAAGCGGAGATCTTTAAAAAGATCTTCGTTTTAGTTTTAACTATTAATTTTTCAGAAAATTAAAGCTTGTATTAAATTAAAATATTACTTTTGCTGATTAAAGTATTGTGGTATAATGAATTTTAAGATTAATTTTTATCATTTTTCGCCGGTTAAAAGTAGCGAGAAGGTAGAATATCAATTTAAAGGAGGAAATAGTTAAATGAAAAAAACTTTAGTAACAATTTTAGTGATTCTGGCAGTATTGGCTTTTAGCTCAGGGGTTATGGCTCAGCGCTATGTTGTAGGAACAAATGCAAGTTTCCCACCTTTTGAGTATGTAGAGAAGGGTGAGATTGTTGGTTTTGATATTGATCTGGTTAAAGAAATAGCAAAACTGCAGGACTTTGAAGTTGAATTTAGAGATATAAGTTTTGACTCTTTAATTCCTGGTCTTGCTTCAGGTAGTTTAGATATAGTAGCGGCTGGAATGACGATTACTGATGCCAGGAAAGAAGTGGTATCATTTTCAGATCCTTACTATTCTGCTAATCAGTCAGTTTTAGTTCATGAAGGATCGGAAGAAGATTTAACAGTTTTGTTTGGTTCCAATGATATTGGTGTTCAGACAGGAACTACAGGTGATACCTGGGTCAGAGATAAACTGGTTAAACCTGATATTTTAACAGGTGAGCTCAGAAATTATGATTCTTATGTTTTTGTTATCAGAGACTTAGCAAACCAAAACATTGATGCAGCTGTTTTAGATAAACCTGTTGCTGAAACTTATAGCAAAAATAATCCGGTTAATGTTGTAGCAGAAGTAATTACCGGTGAAGAATATGGTATTGCTGTTGGTAAAAATAATCAGGCACTGCTTAAAGAAATCAATGCAGGTCTGGCAAAAGTTATTGAAAATGGAACTATGGATAAGTTGATTGAAAAGTATTTTGAGTAAAATCTGATCAGGCTTTTTCTCTGCTGTCAGGGTCTGGAAAGTTTTCTGAACCCTGCAGCGGAGTAAGGCCTTTTATATTTTTAATTTATAATTTTATTACTTGTTTAGAGCCAATTTTGTTCTCAAGAGTTTAATTATTAAGCAGCAGAAAACACTTGAACTTTAGGGTGTAAAATTGGATTCTTAAATAATTTTTATCAAAAAATTTTAGAAAGGACAGATTATGAATAATTTAGAATTAATAAAAAGTGCACTACCTTATCTTCTGGAAGGGACCCTGGTAACAATACAACTGACATTCTGGAGTCTTTTAATCGGAATAGTTGTTGGGTTACCAATCGCCTTTGCTCAGGTGTATGGAAATAAAATACTTCAGGCTACTGTTGCAGTCTATGAGCGTCTTGCTCGCAGTATTCCCCTGCTGGTAATGCTTTTACTTTTAAATTATGGTCTACCAATGCTGGGATTAAGAATTCCAATTTTTAGAGCCGCAGTTATTGGGATTGGACTTAGATCAGCAGCCTATCAGTCTCAGATTTATCGAGGTGCAATTCAATCGGTAGGTGGGTCTCAGATGAAGGCTGCCCGTTCTTTGGGAATGAGTAAAATGAAAGCTTTCTTTTATATTATTGCTCCCCAGGCAATTAGAATTGCAATTCCACCGGTGGCAAATGAGTCTGCAATTGTGCTCAAAGATACCTCACTTGCCTTTACCATTGGGGTGGTTGAGCTTTTAAGACAGGGTGAGTATTTTATTGCGACTTCAAATGAGCCAATGGTGATTTATTTAACCATTGCTGCGATTTATTTTATTTTAACTACGATAGTAAACGGTGGTTTATCCCTTTTTGAGAAAAAATATCAAATTCCAGGGATAGGAATTGAAGGAGGACATTCAGATGCCTACTAAGCATTTATTGAGAATAGAAAATTTGCACCATAGCTTTGAAAATGAAGAGGTTCTCAAAGGAATTTCATTTTCACTTGATAAGGGTGAGACCAAGGTTATTGTTGGTCCCAGTGGTACCGGAAAGAGTACTGTTTTAAATAATATTATTCGGCTGGTACCTCCCACCAGAGGTAAAATTTATCTTGAAGATACTGAAATTACTTCTGCCAAAAACATAAATGAAATTAGACAGCAGATTGGTTTTGTGTTTCAGGATTTTGGTCTTTTTAATCACCTGACAGCAAAAGGTAATGTAATGATTGGCCTGACTAAAGTCAAAAAGATGGATAAAAATGAGGCAGAAGAGCTTGCCTTATTTGAACTGGAGCGAGTTGGACTTGAAAATTATGCAGATTCTTATCCTTCTCAGTTATCAGGTGGTCAGAAACAGCGGGTTGGTATTGCCAGAGCTTTAGCAATGCAGCCCAAACTAATTTTATTTGACGAACCAACATCTGCCCTGGATCCTGAACTGACTGGAGAAGTGCTTAAAGTAATGCGCAATCTGGCAGAAGAAGGGATGACTATGCTGGTTGTGACCCATGAAATGGGTTTTGCCCGCAGTGTTGCTGACGAATTAATTTTTATGGAAGGCGGTAATATTGTTGAACAGGGTGATCCAGAGAAACTATTTACTAACCCTGATCACAAAAGAACTAAAGAATTTCTTTTTCAGCTGACTGATCTATACGGTGAGGGTGAGAACTAATGCTAGATATTTTTCAGGAATTTTATCCTTTATTTTTAAGAGGACTTGGAGTCACAGTTTTTGTAACTATTATATCCTGTTTCTCAGGTACAATTTTGGGAACATTTTTAGCTCTGGGTAAGATTTATGGTAATAAATTTGTTTCAGCTGTGGTTCGGATTTTTATTTCGATTATCAGAGGAACTCCACTTTTAGTTCAGCTTTTTATTATCTATTATGGTCTGCCGGCTTATGGAATCAGATTAACTCCAATTACAGCAGCAGTGATCAGCTTTATTATCAACAGTGGAGCCTACCAGGCTGAATATTTAAGAGGCTCTATCCAGTCAATCAGCGGCAGCCAGCTTAAGGCGGCTCAGTCAATTGGAATGAGCAAATGGCAGGGAATTAGATATATTATTTTACCACAGGCTCTGCGCCGGGTAATTCCTGCCTGGACTAATGAGTTTATATACATGATCAAATATTCCTCCCTGGCCTATGTAATTGGCGCCAGAGAATTAATGACAGAAGGGAAATTAATTGCCAGCCGCAACTATCAGTTTTTTAATGTTTATTTTATAGTTGCTTTAATTTACCTGGTAGTGATCATTTTATTTGTTTATCTCTTTAACCGGATCGAGAAAAAGGTTACTATTCCTTAAAATTTAAATGTACATGCACCGGGAACCACCCGCTTTATGTCAATATTTGTCGAAGTAATAGACCTGCTAATTATTTATTTAATTAGCAGGTCTTTTCTGCTTTATTAAAGGCAGATAAAGTGATAAACTAAAATTAATAATTATTGTAAAATGATTCCTACAGGGAGTGAATATTAAATGTTTAAAAGTATCAAAACTAAAATGATTATTTTAGTCAGTTTAATGCTCTTTTTATTAATTGCTGGAAGTTCTTTTTATGCTTTCAGACAGTCAGAAAATATTTTAAGTAATACCCTGCAGTCAGAAGCAGAGAATTCAGCCAGGAAATCAGTAGAAACAATTAGACTCTGGACTGAAGAAAAAGGAAAGATAATTCAAAATTTAAGTAATTTAGACAGCATGAAAAGTATGGACTGGGAGCGGCAGTATGATGATTTAAAGCCTATCTCAGATGATGATCCACAGATAGAATCTTTATTTATAGTTGGACCAGATGGAAATATGAGGGATACAAATCAGTTTGAAACAAGTGTTGCTGATCAGAGTTATTTTCAGCAGGTAACAGCAAATAAAGAACAGGTTTTTTCAGAACCGACAGAAAGTTTTGAGACCGTGCGCCCAATTACCATTATTGCCAGTCCAATATTTAGAGATGATGAATTTGTGGGAATAGTTGCAGCAGCCAGTGAGGAACAGATTGCAGCAACTGAAGAAATTGTTTCATCTGCAGAAAAGCTGTCAGAATATGCAGAAGAACTGAAAACTGCAGTCAATCAGTTCAAAATCTAAAATAAGCAGTTAAATACATTAAAAACTAATGTTTTTCCAAAAATTGGGCCGGTAAACGGTGACTGCACATTAAAGGAGTGGTCAAATGAAAATTTATACTAAAAGCGGAGACAAGGGAACAACCAGTCTTTTTGACAACACAAGGGTAGCTAAAGACTCACTGCGGGTTGAAAGCTATGGTACCATCGACGAACTCAATTCTTCACTTGGTTTTGCCAAAAATTTTGTAGAAGAGGAAGAAGTTTATAATATTATTCGTTCAGTTCAGCGTAAGCTTTTTAACCTGGCGGGTGAGCTGGCAACACCGGACTGGGAGAGTTTTCCGGAGAAAATAACTGAAGAAGATATAGAGTTTTTGGAGCAAAAAATTGATCACTATTTAGATCAGATGAATAAAAAGGAAAAATCAATGTTTATCATTCCCGGCAGTTCAAAAGCCAGTGGTGCTCTGCATCAGGCACGGACAATCTGCAGGAGAGCTGAGCGCAGAATTACTACTCTGGCAGGCGAAGCTGATATCAGCAGGGATCTGCAGAAGTATATTAACCGTCTTTCTGATCTGCTTTATACTTTGGCTCGCTATTCAGAAACAGAACTTGACTATGTGGAGTTTAAAAAACAGTGAGGATCTTAGTTGATGGAGATGGCTGTCCGGTGATTTCAATTGTTACAGAAGTTGCTGCCGCAGTGGATATAGAATTAATAGTTTATACAGACCTCAATCATCAGCATCAGCTTGACTATGGGACATTAAAAGTAGTTGATCAGGGTTTTCAATCGGTAGATATGGTGCTCTGTAATAAAATTGAAGCAGGTGACCTGGTTATTACCTCTGATTACGGACTGGCAGCCCTTTCTCTCAGCCAAAAAGCTAAAGTACTCGGGTTTTCTGGACGCGAATTTACCGATCAGAATATCGAAAGACTTCTGGCCAAAAGACACCGCCAGTTTAAGGAAAGAAAACGCAGTGGCCGCCATACCAGTCATAAAAAAAGAACTGAAGCAGATGACCAGCGGTTTAGAAATAAGCTGCTCAAATTATTAAACAATAAGCAGTAAAATATTAGTTTAATATTTATCAAATAACTTTCAAAAATTTTAAAGAGGGTGAGCTAATGGATAAACAAAAGAAAACAGTCTATGCCTGGGCCATGTATGACTGGGCTAATTCCGCCTTTGCCACGGTAATCTTAGCCACAGTGCTGCCGATATTTTATAAAGATGTAGCCGGGATCAATTTACCCGGTAATTTAGCTACTTCCTACTGGGGTTATACTCAAACAATTGCTATGCTTATAATTGCAGTTATTTCTCCAATTTTGGGGGCAGCTGCTGATTACTCTGATTCGAAAAAGTCTTTCCTCAAGTTTTTTGTCTTTCTGGGTATTACCGGCACAGCACTTTTGTTCTTTGTCAACGAAGGCAACTACTTACTTGCTTCTTTCTTTTTTATTATTGCCAATATTGGGTTTTCAGGAGGAAATGTATTTTACGACGGCTTTTTAACAGATGTCAGTGATTCTGAATCCATAGATTATGTTTCCAGTCTGGGATATGCAGCTGGTTATCTGGGAGGAGGACTGCTGCTGGCCGTAAACCTTTTGATGATTTCAAAACCTGCTTTATTTGGGATCAGTTCAGTTACTTCAGCAACTCAGATTTCTTTTGTTACAGTTGCCATCTGGTGGTTTATCTTTTCCCTACCGGCTTTTAAATATCTTCCTGACCCGGAAAAAAGAGTCGAAAAAATTCCCCTGGGAAAATATACTAAAATGGCATTTGGCAGGCTGAAATCAACCTTTGTCCATATCCGCAAGTATCGAGAACTCTGGAAGTTTTTATTGGCTTTCTGGCTTTATAATGATGGGATTGGAACTATCATCAGGATGGCGACGATTTATGGTCGCGAAGTTGGAATCGGCCAGACTGATTTGATAGGTGCACTCCTTTTGACTCAATTTGTCGGGATACCTTTTGCCCTGATCTTTGCCAAAATTGCTGGAAAAATAACAGCTAAAAAAGGTATCTATCTGGCTTTAATTATTTATACCGGAATTACTTTTTACGGTTATTTTCTGGATTCAGCTCTTGATTTCTGGATTCTGGCTGGGATTGTAGGTATGGTGCAGGGAGGAGCTCAGGCTTTAAGCCGCTCTTTATATGGAGCTATGGTACCGGAAGCAAAATCAGCAGAGTTTTTTGGTTTTTTTGGAGTTTCCAGCAAATTTGCAGCTATAGTTGGCCCCACCGTTTTTGCCTATACAGGACAGCTAACCGGCTCCAGCCGTTATGGAATTATTGCAGTTGCTTCTTTTTTCATACTGGGTATGATATTTTTGAGTAGAGTTGATGTCGAAAAAGGTAAACAGGAAGCCAAAAGTTAAAGCATTAAAAAATATTGAGGCTTAAAACTAGTGGGAGGTCATAATATGCCTGATTTCTGGACACATTTAATTGCGGGAGAGGAAATAGTGGCCGGTCTGGAAGCTAATCAGCTAAAATCACTTTTAAACCAGAACTATCAGCTTTTTAATTACGGCTGTCAGGGAGCAGATTTTTTCTTTTACAATGATTTTTTACCCTGGCAGAAAGCAAAAGTGGGTCCTGAAAAAGGGGAGATGGTTCATCAGCTCAGCGGCAGAAAAGTCTTTGCCGAGCTTTTAACTTCATTTAAGAGAGAAGCTATTTATCTTCAGGCAGAGATCCCCGAGTCTGAATACTGGCAGAATAATCTGGTTTATCTGCTTGGTTTTATCTCCCATTACGCTCTGGATCGAGAGTGTCATCCTTTTATTATAAAAAATGGGGGCCGCGGAGAAAAGCATAAATTAATTGAGGCCAGTATCGATATTTATATAATGGAAGCTAAATGGAATCAAAATCCTAAAACAGTCAACCCCCTGCCATATTATCAATTAAAAGAGGAATACCGGGCCAGCCTAAATTATTTTTATCAGCTGATTTTTGAAAATGTTCTTGGCGAAAGTCTGGATCAAAAACTAATCTGGGATTCGTATTTAGATTTACGTAAATATCACAAACTGTTCAGCACAGACAGTTATTTAAAATATTATCTTTTTAAAATTTTAAATCTGCTTCTGCCTCAGGATTTAAGTCAGTACAGTTATGCCCTTAATGATAGGGAAGAAGTCTGGTCTAGAGAAAAATATCAGCAGTTTGAAAAACATTTCAATAAAGGAATTAAATCAGCTCAAAGCTTAATCGCTGAAACCTTAAAGTATTTTCAATCAGAAAAGTCACTGTCAGAGACTCTGGCTTTATTTAGTAACAAAAATTTTCTGGGAAAAGAGAACTGATATTCTTCCCTTAGTTTTACCGTACTATTTCTTTTCTACTGGTAAGTCACTGCGGCTGCTCCAGCCTACCCAGGATTCATCATATAACTTGAGGTTTTCATAACCTATAAGTTTGAGGGCAAAAAAGCTGTGAGCTGCTCTGACTCCAGTGTGGCACATTGGAGCAATCACTTCTTTGTCTTTAGTTATCCCGTTTTCTTCAAAAAGCTTTTTGAGTTCAGCTGCAGATTTAAAAGTATAATCTTCATTTAATACTGAATCCCATTCAAGGTGAATAGAATTCGGTATTCTGCCTTTACGGGGAGCCCCAGAATTTGTTTCTTCACCTAAATATTCAGCCTCAGTTCTAGTATCTAAAACTACAAAATTTTCATTATCAAGGTTTTCAGCTATTGTATCAGAATTAACGATCCATTCATTTTTAACATCTTTAACCACAAAATTACCTTCCTCTGGATAGTTAGGCAGCATTTTTGTTTCAAAATCTTCAGCCTTCCAGTTATCATAGCCGCCTTCTAAAATTTTCACATTTTGATGTCCATAAACCCTAAAAATCCACCAGAGTCTGGCTGCCCAGATGCCGCTGTTTTCATCATAGACTATGATTTCTGAATCATTATTTATTCCCTTTTCCTGTGCTGCAGCACTAAAAGCTTCAGGTTCTGCAATTAAACCCTCAACCCAGCCTTCGGGATTAGAAAAATCATCTGACCACATACTAACTGCCTCTGGTAAATGTCCGAGCAGATATCTGGCACTGTTCCGGACATCAATTATTTTCAGCCTGTTATTTTCATTTTCAAGTTTTTCGTTTAATTCTGCTGCTGAAATTAAAAGTTCAGGATTTTCAAAACCTCTCTCTGAGACAGCAAGCGCCGTGAAACTAAAAAATATAGAAATTATAATAATTGAATTCAAGATAAGTATAATTTTTTTATCAGTATTCACTCTTATTCCCCCTTAAAATACTAATTTTCCTTCATAAACTATTATATACCTTGAATAACAAATTTGCATCATTATTAGCTAAATTAATCATATAATTCTAAAAAGGCAGGATTTTATTGATTTTTGTTGAAATTAAATTAAGAGAGAATAGAAAAAAATTGACTGTTAGGGGGATAAAATGAAAAAAGTAATCTTAGATTGTGATAATACAATTGGGCTTAATGAAAAAGATGTAGATGACGGCCTTGCTTTTTTATTTTTACTGGGGCGAGCGGATATTGATCTAATGGCTGTTACAAGTGTATTTGGTAACAGTAATTTAGAAGATACTTATAATACCACTGAAGGCATGCTTAATGATTTTAAATTAAAAGATCAGGTAAAACATTTAAAAGGGGCTGCAGAAGCCGGTGATCATCAGACTGAAGCGGCTGAGTTTCTGGCTCAAACGGCTGCTGAGAATAAAGATGAGATAACTCTGATTGCTATTGGACCACTGACAAATCTTTATGCTGCCTGGAAAATTGACAATGATTTTTTTAAGAACTTAAAGGAAATTATTATCATGGGTGGTGTAACCGAGCTGCTTCAATTTGGTGAGGATACAATTGATGAACTTAATCTTACCAGTGATCCAGAAGCTGCAGAGAGAGTTCTTAAAGCAGAGGTTCCGGTTGCTCTAATGTCGGGGAATTTATGTCTGGCTGCTCGTTTTGGTGAAAAATCATGGCGGCGGGTAAATAGATCAAAGAACAAAGCTGTCCGGGCCTATATTACTGATAAAATAAAACACTGGTATGATTATTCATCTGAAATGATTGGTCTAACTGGTTTTTATATGTGGGATGTAGTAGCAGTTGTTTATATGATAGCTCCGGAAATCTTCCCCTATAATAAAAGAAAATTTGTATCCACCGTTGAAGATTTAAAAATTGGTCAGATTAAAACAGAAAAAGCAGAAGGAAAACTGCAGGATGCTGGAATTATCAACCTGCCTTCAACAATTCTTGATACTAAGAGGTTTAAGGATCTTGTTTTTTCTGCCTGGGATCAAATAGAAATTATTCCGGAAGGTTATAGCGATGCTGAATAAAAAATTTATACCTCTGCCAGACGCTGGGAAGAATATGGTGTTCTAAAAACAATTATTTTGATGCATAAAATAAAAATTTTATATTTGCTGGGCTGGAGTCCAGCAAAATTAAAAGCCATATATCGTGATGCGCGATAGTTTAAATAAGACAGGAGGAGATTATTTTGCAGGCTTCATTAGTGCTTATGAGTAGAGCTCCAATAGCTGGGAAAACCAAGACAAGGCTAGAAAGCCATTTGACAGCAGAAGAATGCGCTGATTTACACAGGGCTTTTTTAAAAGATATTAATTCTAAATTTTTGAATTTAAAAGGAGTTTATTCTCGACTGGATCTATATTTAAGCTATACACCGGAAGTAAATCAAAATCTATTTAAAGATTTAATTGACACTGATTTTATTCGGATTCCTCAGCGTGGAAAAAATTTGGGTGAGAGGATGTATAATGCTGTTGCTGATGCCTATCAAAAAAGCAGATTGCCTGTAATTATTACCGGCTCAGACCTTCCCCTCCTGGCTCTTGATATTTTTACAGAAGCACTTGCAGGTTTAAAAGAACGGGATATTGTGATTGGTCCTTCTGATGACGGAGGCTATTATCTTTTAGGTATGAAAAAACCAGAAAAGTCACTTTTTAATTTTGAAGGTTGGGGAAATCAATCAGTTTTAGAGAGGACTATTAAAGAGGCTAGCCGGCATAATCTGAAAAGTCATTTCTTACCGGAAGCATCAGACGTTGACACTTTTAAGGAATTACTTGACTTAAGATCAAAATTAATTAACATAAATTCAGATTTAAATTATCCACATAATACAAAAAAAATTATCGATAAAATTTTTGCTTATAAATAGTGATGGAGGTAAATTGTATGTCTTTTAAGGATCAATTAACAATGGATTTAAAGAAATATATTAGAGATAGAGATTTTATGGTTAAAACAGGGATTAGTCGGCGGGCTGAATTAAACTTCTTAGCCCAGGGTGAATATAATATTAACTATTTAATTGAAGATGAGGATGAAAAATATGTACTGAGGGTTAATCTCGGCAGTCAGATAAACCTTGATGATTAGATAGGATACGAGTTTTCTGCCCTGCAGAAACTTGCACCTTCTGGAGTAACTCCAAGGCCTTTTTATTTAGATCAATCAAAAGAAAAAATAGACTATGGACTACTTTTGATGGAATATTTACCGGGGAGACATTTAGATTATCAGAAAGATTTAAAGGCAGCTGCTAAGGTTTTTGCTAAGATTCATAAATTAGATACGGCTGGAACTGAAAGGTTGATTAGAGAAGAAAAACCACTTACAGCTATCTGGAATGAGTGTGATTCACTTTTAGATAGCTATTTTGATTCTGAGCTGGGAGATTCTAAAATCAAAAAATTCCTATTAAAAATGAAAGCTGACCTGGCTGAAAAAAAAGAACAGGAATCAGAATTAATGTCTTTTTTTCCTGAAGCAATAGTTAATACAGAGGTTAATTCAAATAATTTTTTAATTAATGATAAATTTGATCTTGCTTATCTGGTAGACTGGGAAAAGCCATTAGTTACCACCCCTCTGCAGGATTTAAGTCATTTTATGGTGCCGACAACTACCCTCTGGAAAAGCAATTTTATTTTCAACCAGGGAGAAGAAGAGGAATTTTTACATCATTACCTCAAAGAAAGAAAAATGGATTCGAGATATCATGAAGTAAAGGCTGCTTTAAAGCTTTTTAATCAGTTTTCAGCAATGAGAGGAATTTCCTGGTCGGCGATGGCCTGGGTGGAATATCAGACTACTGAGCGAGAAATTAAAAATAAGGATACTTTTGAGACAATGGACAGTTATTTAAGACTGGATTTTTTAGAAATGCTTTTTCCAGATCTTGATTAATACAAATTTTAGAATTGGATAGTTAGAATTGTGGGGTGAAAGAATGAATTCATTATCAGAAGGGGATAAAAGAAATTTAATTGTAAGGCTGAGGCGGATTGAAGGTCAGGTTAGAGGTCTGCAGCGGATGATTGATGAAGAAAAATACTGTGTAGACATTTTAACTCAGATCAATGCCTGCCGGGGAGCTTTAAAAAAAGTAGCTCTTAAAGTTTTAGACCGTCATGTTAATGGCTGTGTAAAAAATGCTATTTCTCAGGAAGATGGAGAAGAAGAGATCATAGCAGAGCTGATGGATGTCATAGACAAATTTAGTGATTAAATTTATCCCCGCTTCTGGCGGGGTTTTTTTGAGGAGGAAATTATGTTAGCATTAGAAAAAATTATTGCTTCTTTAATTATGCCGCCGGGATTATTTGTATTAATCTTATTTATCCTGACTGTTTACTTATTCAAAAAATCAGAATCTAAGCTGATAAAACTTTTAGCTCTATTTATGCTCCTGCTGTTTTTTCTGCTTTCAACTGCCGCGGGGGTTCAGCTGCTGCTTCATCCGCTGGAAAACTATGCAGAGAAAATATCAGTTAATGCTTTTGAAAGACATCCAATAGTTGTTCTCGGAGGTGGCCTCAATTATTATTCCCGGGAAGAAGCTAAACCTTCCCTGCATAGTATGCAGAGATTAGTTAAGGGCTATCAACTTCACCGACGACTAAATACACCTCTGATTTATTCCGGGGGAGTTGCTATTGGCCAGGAGACAATCTCCGAAGCCGATGCTGCAGCAGAATTTTTGGAAAAACTGGGGATGGAAAAAGAATTTTATATAAGTGAAGACAGAGCCCAAACAACTTTTGAAAACGCAGCTTATTTAAAAAAATGGATTGATGAAAATGAAATTGAAAAAGTTTATCTTGTCACGTCTGCCTATCATACCCTGCGCTCAGCAGCTGTTTTTAAAGCTCAAAATATTGATTTTTTAGTAGTTCATTCAGGTTTTATTTATGATCATCAATTTAGCTGGCTTGATTATCTCCCCAATCGAGGGGCACTGACAGCTAATCTATCTGCACTGCATGAATGGGTCGGCTTAGTCTGGTATTATATTAGGGGGCGAATATAGTTAATTAGAGTAAATTTTACTGTTTAAGCAACTTATAATTAACTCTGAGCAAATTATTTTGAATTAATTGCTCAACTTTAATGATATTTTAAACTTTTTCTGATAAACTATAAATGTATCTTAGAGAGAGTATTTAAAATTTAAGAGCAGAGAGTAATCAAATCTCTTTTTAAGTTAATTAGTGTTAAAAATTACTCTTAAGGAGCTTGATATTTTATGTCTAAAGATATGTTTAGCGAAAGAAAGAAAATTGATCTGCATATGCATACAACTGCTTCAGACGGTGCTTCCACACCGGCAGAACTTGTGGAAAAATGTATAGAGCTGGATTTAGAAGTTATAGCTGTTACTGACCATGATAATATGACTTCTGTTAAGGAAGTAGAGAAACTGGGCCGGCAAAAGGGACTTAAAGTTGTTCCGGGTATTGAAATTTCTACTTATAGAGGAGAAGCAGAATATCATATTTTAGGTTATTTTGTTGACCCTGAAAATGATGCCCTGCTTGGTTTAACAGAAGCTATTTTGGATTCTAGAGTTGAAAGAACTCATAAAATGATAGAAAAATTATCTGAGATGGGTTATCCATTAGAATTTGCAGATGTCAAAAAATATGCCACTGGAGTTAGTCTGGGTCGGCCGCATGTAGCTAGCGCAATGGTTGATAAAGGTTATATAGAAGAGATTGGTGACGCTTTTACTGAAGAATTTATTGCAGGTGGTGGAAAAGCATATGTGGAAAAGAAAAATGTACTGCCTGTTGAAGCAATAGAGGTTATTTTAAAAGCAGGTGGAATTCCCGTAATTGCCCACCCTTATATTATCAATCACGGAGAGGCTCTGGACAAAGAAGAAATAGCTCGTTTAAAAAATCTTGGTCTGAAAGGTGTTGAAGTTTATCAGACCAAACATAATGAAAAGATTACAAAAAAATATAAACAGATAGCAGAGGAACTTGATCTTTTAATAACCGGTGGTTCTGATTATCACGGAGAGAACTCACCTGGAATTTTACCCGGAGACAGAGGAATGACTGAAGCTGAATTTGAAAAGCTGGAAAGTTATGCCCATTCTATGCTATAATAAATATCAGTTATTCAATAGTAGCTGATCATTTTTAAGATAAAGCCGGATTAAATTCCGGCTTTTTTCAAATGCAAATTATTAGTGAATTTGAGCTGCAGAGAGTTTTAAATACTGGGACAATATTATTTTATTATTTTAATAATCAAAAAGGAGTAGTGAGTAAAGAGAATGCATAATGTAACAATGATTGCTGGAGATGGAATTGGACCTGAAATTTCGGAGGCAGTAGCAGAAATAATTGCCGCTGCAGGAGTTGAAATCAACTGGGAGAGGGTAGAAGCTGGTGCAGGAGTTATGGATAAATATGGCACCCCTCTGCCGGAGGAAGTCTTTAAATCGGTTAGGAAAAACAAAGTAGCCCTAAAAGGTCCGATTACAACACCTGTAGGTAGTGGATTTAGAAGTGTTAATGTGGCTATCCGTAAAGAGTTAGATTTATATGCTAATGTGCGTCCGCTGAAGGTACATGCCAAAAAATTTGCCAAAGATGAAAATATTGATATGGTAGTATTTAGAGAAAACACCGAAGGACTTTATGTGGGTATTGAACATTATGTAGGGGACCAGGCGGCAGAAAGCATTAAAATTATCACCCGCAAGGCATCCCGCAAGATCACAGAAAGAGCTTTTGAATACGCAGTCCGGGAAGGCCGCAAAAAAGTAACTGCTGTGCATAAGGCCAACATTTTAAAGTTTAGTGATGGTCTCTTTTTAGAAGAAGCCCGCAAGGTTGCTGCCAAATATAAAAAGACTCACCCTGAAATAGAATTTGATGATAAGATTGTAGATAATATGTGTATGCAGATGGTTCAGTATCCTGAAGAGTATGATGTGCTTGTAATGCCTAATTTATACGGGGATATTGTATCTGATTTAGGTGCTGGTTTAATTGGAGGTCTGGGACTTGCTCCAGGAATGAATCTTGGTGATGAGATTGCAGTTTTTGAAGCAGTTCACGGCAGTGCACCTGATATTGCCGGTCAGAACAAGGCAAATCCGGTAGCCCTCTTATTTTCAGCAGTTTTAATGCTTAAACATCTGAATGAGCTTGAGGCAGCAGCAAGAATAGAAAAAGCAACTTCTGCAGTTCTCAATCAAGGTGAAGTCTTAACAGGTGATTTAGGCGGCAGTGCCACAACTGATGAAATTACTGAAGCAATTATTGCCGAACTATAATTAATATAAGCTTGCCCGGGATAGCGGGCACTGGATAAGAGAGGAGAGATAGTTAATGGAAGCTAAATTGGAAAATTTATTGGACTGTTTGGAAGGATATAAGAAGAAGGCAGTAGAGAGAAAAAATGCTTATGGACTGGACCCCCGTCCACTGGAGGCTGAAGAGGTTGAATCTCTTTTTGCCGGACTTAAAGTAGAAGGACTAGAAAAGGAAACTTTTGAGATATTTAAAAAGGAACAGTTAGATCAGCTTGTATTAAGGCTTTTAAGGGAAGAGGTTAAGCGCGGAACTTTTCCTGCTTCTTATGCTAAGGCTGATGGACTGACTGAAATTATAAAAGAAGCAAAAATTAGAGAAAAAGAAAATCCATATCTATCTGCAGAGCAGGCTCTTGAACTGCTGGCAGAGATGAAGGGAGGAGCAGCTACCTCCAGTTTGATTGATCTTTTTGCGAAAGAAATTTATAGAGATAAAATTACTGAGATTTTAAAGGGAACTGTACTTGTTACTCAGGCAGATTTTGAGCAGCTTGAAGAACTGGCAGCAGAAAACCCTTATTTTAAGAAGAAAATTGATGAACTGATGCTGAGCTGGGCTTACAGAGATTTTGCAGAAAATTGGGAGCTTGCTGATCAATATCAGGGAGTTTCACTCCGGGTCGGTGATAATATTACAACTGGTCATTTAAGTCCATCTAAAAACGCTAACAGCAGAACTGATCAACCCCGCCACGCTCAGTTTGTAATGGATGGTCGTGATGACGAAGAAAACCTGTGGGGACGTTTAAATAATTTAAAATCTAAAGCAGAAAAAACGGAAAGCGTCTTTTTCACAGCTGGAAAAGCTTTAGGTGAGGGATCTTCCCGTAAATCTGCTACTTATACCATGCAGCAGCTTTTAGGTGAACCGGTAAAAGGTGAACCTGAAAAGAAAAGAGGTGGGGTAGTAATTGCAAAAAGTTTTGCCCCTATTTTTAAAGAATCACTGGTGGCTTCGGGGATTCTACCGCTGGAAGCTGACACCACTGAAATTAAAGAGGGAGATAGTTTAAAAGTCAACTTAAATTCTAAAAAGCTGGTTGTTAATCCTGACTCAGAATCCGAATTTGAGCTGCAGATTAAACTGCCGATTGACTATAAAATGAAAAAGATCGCTGCCGGTGGAATGACTTACTTTGATGCCGGTAATGAGCTGCAGACAATGGCTCTAAGTTACTGTCAGGAAAATGGAATTGAAACAGGCGGTGTAAAAACACCTGCTGAAGAAAATGTAGTTGAAGAAGAAACAAAGCCGGCTCAAACACTTGCCCAAAAAATTGTAGCCTACAATCGTCTTGATGGTAAGGATACAATTCTGCCGGGAGAAACAGCCCAGGTTAAAATGAGAGGTGCTTTTTCTCAGGATACAACCGGACCAATGACCATGGATGAATATCAGTCAATGGCAGGAGAAGATTTTGGAGCTGAATTTGTAGTTCAGTCTTTATGTCACACTGGTGAGTGTCCTTCCAGTGCAGAAAGAGATACCCATAAATTTTTGCATGATTTTGTCACTGAGCGCGGTGGTGTCTGTCTGCAGACCGGAGAAGGAATTATTCATACTATAGGTAACCGTTTTGTCCTGCCGACTGATGTAATTGTTGGTGGGGATTCTCATACCAGAACTCCACGGGGAATTTCTTTTCCAGCAGCCTCGGATATTGTAGCCGGGGTAATGAAATACGGTAAACAGGATTTAACCATGGACGAATCGGTTAAAGTTAAATTTACCGGTCAACCACCGGCAGGTATTACGGCGCGTGATTTAGTTTCTGCTCTGGTTGTTTATGCAGAAAAAACTGTTGGTAAAGATATTTATAATGGAAGAATTATTGAGATGGAAGGTGTAGATTTCTTAACTTCAGATGAACGTTATATTTTAACAAATGCTGCAGCAGAAAGAAGTGCTTCTGCAGGAGTTGTACCTTCTGATCAGGCTACAGTAGAAACTATAAAGGAAAATCTGGAATATTTAAAATCTCGCCCTGATGCAGATTCTTCTCCTTCGGTCAAAAATACTATTCAGGCAGTTGAGGAGTATCTGGAGGATCCTGTCTTATTTGCAGCTGATGAGGATGCAGAATATGCAGCTGAAATTATAATTCCTCTGGCAGAACTTTCCGAACCTCTGGTTGCTAAACCACATCATCCGGATAATGTAGCTCCTTTGAGTGAAGTTGAGGGAGAGCAAATTGATGAGGTTTATATCGGCAGCTGTGTCGGAGGAGACCTAAAAAGTATTCAGGAAGCAGCAGCAGTAATTTCCGGCCATCAGATTCCACAGGGTCTGAATGTGGTAGTTGGACCTGCCTCTCGTGATATTTACGCGGAATTGATTGTAGATGGAACTATGGAAAGTCTTACTAGAGCTGGTGCAACAGTGATTATGCCCGGCTGTGGTTTATGTATGGGAAATAAGCGCCGCATTGGTTCAGGTGCCGCAGCCTTTACTACCACCACCCGTAACTATCAGTCGCGGATTGGTCCATCAGATTCCCGCACCTATCTCGGCAGTGCCCGGGTAGCAGGTTGTGTGGCAGTTTTAGGTCATATTCCAAGTCCGGAGGAGTACTTTAAGTTATATAAATAAATGTGCAGCTACCGTTTACAGGACCAATTATTTCCAAGAATATATAAACTATTTAATAAAATGAACTAAAAACTAATGCATTTGATTTTAGATATAATTTTTAGTATGAATATCTATTAATTTGTAAATCACTTTCTGAAATTAATCTTGTAATTTGAGCCAAAGTTCTATATAATTATATATCGCTGCACCAGAAATATAAGCTGTCTGTTGACTGAAAATTTTATCAGCAGGCGGCTTTCTTTTGTTTTAAATTATAGAATTCTGACAATTGAAGGAGCCTAAAATGAGCTATTTATTAAATGATTTAAATCCAAAACAGAAAATTGCTGCTCAGACTTTAAAAGGGGCAGTTTTAGTTCTTGCCGGGGCCGGAAGTGGAAAGACCAGAACTTTAACCTATAGGACAGCTAATTTGATTGAGAATGGTGTCAATCCCAAAAATATACTGACAGTAACTTTTACCAATAGAGCGGCAGATGATATGAAAGCTAAAATAAGCAAATTAATTGGGTCAGAGATTATAGATGAGATGAATCTGGGTACTTTTCACAGTATCTGTCTTAAAATACTGCGGGAAAATTTGAAAAAGGTCAACCGATCAGAAGGTTGTTTGATTTATGATACTACGGATTCGATTGCGATTGTGGAAGATATTATATTTGATTTTGGTCTGGAGGAGACAGAATATGATCCAAAGATTGTTTTCAATATTATCTCAAAGGCCAAAATGAAACTTGTGCTTCCGATAAACCTGACAGAAGAATATGCTCAGCCAGACAATCAGGGCTCTGAACATTTTTATCAAATTGTGAGCAGAATTTATAAAGAGTATGAGCGGGTGCTGGCAAATAACAACTGTTTTGATTTTAATGATTTAATCAAAAAGACAATAGAACTTCTGGAATCGGATCAGGAAATTTTAAATAAATACCAGAATCAATTTAAGTTTATTCAGGTGGATGAGTATCAGGATGTAAATCACTCTCAGTACCATCTGATTTCTCTGCTGGCAGAACCGCGGAATAATATATTTGTGGTTGGTGATGACTGGCAGGGGATTTATGGTTTTCGAGGAGCTGATATCAGCAATATTCTGGAGTTTGAACATGATTATCCAGAGGCTGAGGTGATTAAACTTGAGCGCAATTACCGCAGCTCAAATAATATTATTTCCGCATCAAATCAGTTGATCAATAATAACAGTCAAAATAAAGTTAAAGAGGCCTGGACTGAGGCAGACGATGGCGCTCCAATCTTTGTGGCCCGGGCAGAAAATCCTCTGGTGGAAGCAAAATATGTCTGTAAACGGATCAATCATTTAGTTGATTTTTATAATTATAAACTAAGTGATATTGCTATTTTATGCCGCAGCCATTTTCAATCAATGCAGCTGCGGAATCAGCTGCCCAGGTTTAGAATTCCCCATCAGCTGGTAGGAGGAGTAAGCTTTTTTGACCGCCAGGAAATTCGCTATTTTGTTAATTATCTTAAACTGCTGGTTAATCCCAATGACAGACTGGCCTTAAAACGGCTGTTTAGAATTGAGGTTCATGGGGTTGGAGAAATTCTACTGAGTGAGATCACTAAATATGCTCGAGAAAATAAGATGAAAATTACTGATGTTTTCGAAAGTCCGACCGTGGTTAAGGGAATTGGCAGCAACAAGGCGGCCAATATTATTGAATTTCAGCGGCGGGTAATTGACAGCATTTTTGATCTGCGAGAAGAAAAGCTGCCAATGCATAAGAAGGCAGTGGAGCTTTATGAAAGGGTTGACTTTGATCAGAATGTGCTGGCAGAACTTGATGATCCTGATGGTAGAAAAAAATATATGAATATGTTTTTGGAGGACATGACCGACTTCCAGAAAAACAACCCCGGGCGTGGACTTTATGATTATCTGCTGATTAATAAACTGATTGCAGATAAGGATATTACTGAAGACACTCAGGAAAAGGTAAAGGTAATGACAGCTCATTCAGCTAAAGGACTGGAGTTCCCGGTAGTTTTTATTATTGGAGCCGAAGAAGAGGTTTTTCCACATCTAAAAAGCATGGAAGAAAAAGCAGCAGGGCTGAACCCCTATGCAGTTGAAGAAGAGCGGCGTTTATTTTATGTGGCAATGACCCGGGCAGAAAAATTACTGTTTATTTCCTTTGCTAACCGTAAGGTTTCTGGAGATCAGGGCCAGTATAAACAGATTATCCCCTCCAGATTTTTATCTGAACTGCCGAAACAGCGGCTTGATTTTACCAGTGTGGAAGCTAAAAAGGGTGGATCCGGGATTCAGATGCGAAAAAATGTAGAAGTGATTTAAGTTTATGTGATTCAATTCACTTGTACCAGGTACAAAAAGGCCTTTTTGTACCTGGTACCTATATGTTGGTACCTATATGCTAAAAAATCCTTGACATAACTAAAATTGAGTGATAAACTTTTATATAACTTAAAACGAAAATAAAAATCATCAAGAGCGGTGGAGGGACTGGCCCTTTGATACCCGGCAACCTACTTAAACTTTAGTAAGGTGCTAATTCCAGCATTCCAGAAGGGAATGATAGATGAGAGGCAATTAAATCCTCTCGGGAGGATTTTTTTCATTTCTAACTGCTCTTGATATTTGGAGCAGTTTTATTATTTTTTAGAGGGTGATGAGTATTGATTAAAATTGAAAATTTAACTAAGCACTATCATGCAGCCCAGGGAAGAGTTGAAGCAATTAATGGACTTAACCTGGAAGTTGATGATGGTGAGATATTTGGAATGATTGGACCCAGTGGAGCCGGTAAAAGTACCCTGATTCGAATGCTTAATTTACTGGAAAAACCCACTTCGGGGATCATAAATATTAATGGGACAGACTTAACAGAACTCAGTTCTCAAAATTTGAGAGCAGCCAGACAGAAGATAGGTATGATTTTTCAGCATTTTAATTTGCTATCTTCCCGGACGGTTCTGGGTAATGTATCATTTCCGCTGGAGATTGCGGGAGTGGGTAAAGAGAAGAGGAGAAAAAAGGCGAAAGAATTAATTGAGCTTGTAGGCCTATCGGATCGTGCAGATCACTATCCGGCACAGCTTTCTGGAGGACAGAAACAGAGGGTAGGTATCGCCAGAGCTCTGGCAAATGAGCCAGATTTACTTTTATCTGATGAAGCAACTTCTTCTCTGGACCCGGAGAGCACAAAATCGGTACTTGAACTTTTAGGTAAAATTAGAGATGAGATGAATCTAACAATTATCTTAATTACTCATGAGATGGGAGTAATTAAAGATATCTGTGATCGAGTTGCTGTTTTGGAGGCCGGGCAGATAATTGAAGAAGGTTCAATTATTGATATTTTTTCAAAACCTCAAAAATCATTAACCAAAAAGTTTATCAGTTCAGTCATTGATTTTGAGCTGCCGGAGCGGATACTTAAATATGTTAAGGCAGAAAGACCGGGAGAATTAATTAGAATCTCTTTTGTTGGAGAAAAAACTCATGATCCCTATATTTCTGATCTGGTAAAACATTATTCAGTTGATGCAAACATTTTATATGGAAATATTGATGAGATTCAGGGAGTGCCTTTTGGCACCCTGGTTTTAGATCTGGAAGGACAGCTAACTAATATTGAAGAAAGTATTTCCTATCTAAAAAGCCAGGGTTTGAGAGTTGAGGTGTTAGATAATGTTTGATTTAATTACAGAATTAGCCCGCTACAATGATCTAATGATCAGCGGTTCTTTAGAAACTTTATATATGGTAGCAATGGCATTATTTTTTGCGATTGTAGGAGGAATTCCACTCGGAGTTTTAACTACTATTACTCGACCGGGTCATATTTTGCCCAATAAGCCGCTAAATTTTATTCTGGATGGAATAATTAACATTGGGCGATCAATCCCCTTTATTATTTTAATGGTTGCAGTTATTCCTTTTACTCGGATGATTGTGGGCACATCTATTGGAACCAATGCTGCAGTTGTTCCCCTTTCGCTGGCAGCTATTCCCTTTATGGGAAGAGTTACAGATAATGCTATTTTAGAAATTGATCAGGGTGTGGTAGAATCAGCTCAGTCCATGGGAGCCAGTCCTTTACAGATTGTGTTTAAGGTATTATTACCAGAATCACTGCCGGCAATTATTCTCGGCCTGACCCTGACAGCCATTAGTTTAGTCAGTTATTCAGCGATGGCAGGAGCGATTGGTGGAGGTGGCCTCGGCGATATTGCAATCCGCTATGGATATCAACGGTTTCAGCTGGCTGTTATGCTGGAGACTATAGTTATCCTGGTGATTATGGTTCAGCTGATTCAATATGCAGGAAATCAGATAGCTTCATTTTTTGATCACAAAGCTTAGCTGGTTAAGTATTTACTATTTTTAAACTAATACTTAAGATATTATTGAGTAGGAATAAGGAATTATTTCTGGCAAAAACACACAGAGCCAGAATTAATTTAATACATTTATAACAGGTAGAAGAGGAGAGATAATTATGTTAAAGAAAACAATTTTAATTTTAGTGCTTTTAACTTTTGTGTTTGCTGGTGCTGTTCAGGCTGATAATCATGTGCTTAAGATTGGTGCAACTCCTGTACCTCACTCTGAGATTTTAAATTTCATTAAGGATGATCTTGCAGAAAAGGGAATCAAATTGGAAATAGTTGAGTTTACTGATTATGTAACTCCAAATATTGCTTTAAGTGATGGCAGTATTGACGCTAATTTTTTCCAGCATGTGCCTTATCTAAAACGCTTCAATGCTGACCGCGGCCTGAATTTAGCTTCGGCAATTAAAGTTCATGTAGAACCAATCGGCTTATATTCTGACAAATATACAAGTTTAAAAGAAATTCCAGAAGGTGCTTCGATTGCTATTCCAAATGATCCGTCTAATGAGGGGCGGGCTTTAATTTTACTGCACAATAATGACGTTATTACCTTAGCTGATCCAACAAACTTAAGTGCAACTCCAATTGATATTGTGGAAAACCCAAAAAACTTAAACTTTGAAGAATTAGAAGCAGCACAGCTGCCAAGAGTTTTACCGGATGTAGCAGCAGCAGTAATTAATACTAATTATGCCTTAGAGGCTGATTTGAATCCTCTGGAAGATGCTTTAATTATGGAAGGTAGTGACTCACCATATGTTAATGTAGTTGCTGTTAAAAAAGGAGACCAGGACAGCAAAAAAATTCAGATTCTAAAAGAAGTTATTCAGTCTGAGAAAGTTAAAGAATTTATTCTGGAAAAATACGAAGGTGCTGTTGTACCGGCATTTTAATTTAAACTTAGAACCGTAATTTAAATATTTTTGAACAAAGGGAGCAGTTTTCAGGACTGTTCCTTTTTGTTTTTCCGTGAAGAATGTTGTATAATAAAGCCTAGAAAGTAGAAAAAATGAGGTGGAAATTATGAGTAAAAGGCTGGCAGCTGTGGTAAATATAATTCGTCTTATGAAAGACTCGGATGTTAAGATAAGCAAAAAAGCACTATTTTTAGTACCTGTTGCCTACCTTATTTTTCCTTTTGACCTGGTGGGAGATTTTTTTCCAATTCTGGGTCAAATTGATGATATTGCAGTTTTTGTAGTAATGTGGCCTGTTTTAAGGAATATTTTAAGTAAATATCAGTCTGGTGATCCAGAAGTCGAAAAAGAGAAAAAGGATCCAGATGCTATAGATATTGATGATTATACAGTTGAATAAAACAGCAAAAACTCTACCGATAAAATTAAAACTGTAGAGTTTTTGTTTTTAAAAATTTAAAATCTTTGATTTTCCTATAACTTTCACTTACTGAATGAAAAAATATTTTGATAAATGTTTGGTAGATTAGTATTGATAATTTATTTCGCGGCTGTTGTGAATAATTAAGGATTAATCTAATTCTAATTAACCGTACGGTTGACAAAAAACAAATTTAGAGGTATAATAACTACTGACCGGTTAGTCGAGCAATTATAATTCAGTCAGGAGGTTTCTATGGCCGAAGATACGAAAAATAAAATATTAAAGTCAGCTGTTAAACTTTTTTCTAAAAATAACTACCATGCGGTGTCCATGACAGAGATAGCAGATGGTGCAAATATTAGCAAAGGAACTTTATACTGGTACTTTGACAGTAAAGAAGAGTTGTTTAGAGAAATTGCGTTCGATGGAATTAATCACTTTAACAATCTTTTTAAGGATATTGTCCAGGAAGATAGCAGAAGTGATGAAAAAATCAGAGAAATAGTGAAGTGTGTATTAGAAACTTTGGTAAAGCATTTAGGTATAATAGATGTCTTTAGGAACAATGTTGAGCTAATTAGTAGAGATTTTAAAGACACAATTGAAGCAAAGCATCAAAAGAATATAGAAATTGTGGCCCAAATTGTTGAACAGGGTATTGATGAGGGATTAATAAAAAGCGAAAATCCTGCTGATATTTCGATAATGATTTTATCAGTTTTATTTACATCTCATACTAAGGAATTATTAGATGATGCAGAGAATGTAGAAAAAAAAATTAATTTTATTTATGGTTTTATAATGAATGGGATTAGTAGAAAGGAGCAGCAAGATGAAAAATAGAATGAAAGTAATTACC
>Ga0182238_1000052_pt1 | contig 43301 bp, 38 predicted proteins | sample hydfrates6_PW_90_FD_132439 | JGI IMG/M metagenome (GOLD analysis project Ga0182238, IMG submission 132439) | Subsurface microbial communities from deep shales in Texas, USA - hydraulic fracturing test 6_PW_90 | ecosystem: Environmental > Aquatic > Deep subsurface > Shale gas/oil reservoir >... | reverse complement strand
GGGGTGCCATAAGTATGGGGTCGATTCGTCCAAAGACAGCCTCTTTCGGAAGTTTCGGTAAATTGAGTGGGAAGATGGATTTCGGTCGAGCAAAGACAGAAAGCACCAGCAATAATAGTGCGTAATCTTGGGCAATTATGTCGAGCACAGTGTCACATCGTCACGGCAACACATTGTCACATGACCATAGTGTCACAGTATCACATGGTAACAGTATTGCATGGTCACAGTGTCACATGATCACAGCGTCACATCTTAAAATGACTTTTAAGAAGGATCTCTCTGAAATAAAAGCAAAAAACTTTTTGCCGCAATTTTGTGAATAAAAAACCGAATTGTTTGGTTTCCCTGCTCGGTTGCGCTGTAAAGGATGAAACCAAGCAAACAAGGAGACCCCATGTCTAGCGGAAAAAGCGCTTTTGATGTCGGCTACAGCGCCAAGAAAATTGTGGACGTGGAGAGGAGTGATCTCATTGAGAATAGATCTCAGTGGCCCTAAGGTTGACAGTTTTGATTAACTTGATCGTATCGTTGTGGCAGGCGACAGCGCGAATTCTCTCAGAATGCATGGGGCCAGCGACAAGAGCAAAGGCCTTCCCCTCGAACTGATAAAAACCCCAGAGTTTGCCAATGCAACTGGCTATATGAATGACTTGGGGCAGGGAGCAGAAATGTCCAGAAAAAGATGTCAGGTAATAATATATTTCCAACCTGAGGATGAGTTGGCGATGCATGCTTTTTCTCGAAGTGCTCGGAAGGCAGAGTTCTACGACTCTTTTCACGAGGCTTTGCATAAAGGAAAAGCCAAGGGCCTTTTGCAACCGGATTCAGATCGCAAAATAAAGATTTCGGTGTTGTTTGATTTGAAGCAAGCAGAGCAAGCTGAAACCTACAAGGAGCACATTGCCTTTGGGCTGAGCAAAGAAGCTCGGGAGCTTTTAAGACAGATGGCGGTGGAGGAAGGGAATCGCCTTCTTGAAGGTTTTGACGTTGTGCCGAAAAAAAACACTCCCAAGAACAAAGTCATTCCTAAGAAGCCTTCTTCGAGGTCTGACCCCAATGATAAACCCAAGGTAAAAGAGAAGTCACCTGCCACAGCGCCTCCCATCTCTTTTTCCGCATCCAAGGGGATGACAAAACTTGAACGTATAGGTGCTGAACTGAAGAAGAGCTTTGATGAAAAGACCACCCAAAAGCTAATGCTCATGGCCCAAGACCTTTTGGAGCATCCCGACTCTCCCGAAAAATGGCAGAACGATTGGAAGCGCACAATGCTTTTCATAGGCGGGGCCGTACAAAAAAGCGCGACATTGAGCGCTCTTGCCCAAGAGAGAGGGTTGGTGACACCGAAGTAGTCCTGCATGTGCAAAAATTGACGTTATAGAATCGATATACTAAAATTAGAAATCATAGCTTCGCCAATGTGTGGAGCGTCAAGAGGGGCGACAGGTTTCGGTGGAAGGAATAAGCTGCCGGAACCTTTTGTATCTAGTGTTCGTGGCGGGTTGGATAGAACCTGTTGCAAGTGCTCATGCTATTATGGAACGGAGGCATTGCGCTCATCTGTGTTTTGTTGTTCATGCGCTTCAAGAAAGACGTCATCTACCAAGATGCCGCCGAAGAACATGACGAGGCAACGCACACACCCGACACTCAACCAGCAGAAAGAGATGGCTGGGAAGACGCTTCCGCGGAAGATTTTCTGGTGTATCACACGCAGTTCGCCCGGCGTTTTCATGAGGCTCTGGAAGCCCCAAACGTTCATAGCGAGCAAGTGCAGGCTGGGGATCATGGCGAGGCGCGCGTACTACAGGCGATCTGCTACACCGGCGGCGGTATCGTCTACTGGGGGCTCGGTCTCAGCAACCGCAACAGCAAATGTGAGATGGGCATCCTTGTGGTCGCTCCGCACGGCCTCCTGCATGTGAATGTTAAGAATCTCAGGGGCACTTGGGAGTCCGGCGAGTTTTATGCCGAACCCAAGGGCCGTACGGTGCAGACTTGGCGCAGGCAGGAGGACGGATTGGTTCTTTCAAAAAGCCCTGTTTTTCAGGCCAACAGAGCGCGAAAAATGCTGGGCAGCGCGGTCAGCGACCTTTGCAACACAATGCTTCCTGTACATAGCGTTGTTGTCGTGGCCAACGACAGTTTTCAGTTCTCGGGCGACACGGACGACGGAGTGACCATCATGTCGCTGGATGAGTTTGACGACTTCTATCGAGACTTTGCCCATGGCTCGCTGGCCCGGTTGCAGGCCGCCAGGAAGGGCACAATTGGCTCGCTGGTGCAATACATCTCCGGGTACGGCCAAAGGCCGGCATTCTACGATCTGCGCATGTTCAGTGACCATCCTGACGAAAAGCCGGAGGTTCCCCTCATGCCCGGTGCCTTTGAGGATAATCTGTTGCACCACCTCAACGAGGTTTGGGGGCTTGATTACCGGATTCCCAAGCACGATCAGATCTGGTTTGGCGACAAGGATGACATGGATCCGAACAAGAACAACTCTAAGTCCGGGATTTGAGGTCTCTTCGTGCTGCAGGTGTCGATAGTTATGCAACTGACAAATGGTAATTCAATCTATTCTTATTTGAAAACAACGGGGTGAATCATGAAGAAGTACCTGTTTTCCTTTCTGACATTAGGCCTACTCTTTCTGCTCTCTTGCCCGGGCGCATTTGCCGCTGAAGCCGACAAACATGCGGAGCAGACCCGTCAATACAAGAAACAGCTGAATGAATGGGCGAAGGGTGCGAAAGAGGCCCGAGAGAAAGCCCGGGAAGCCTACGAAAACGTTACCTTTGAAGACGTTCATGCGCAGGTGAAGACGGGGAGTGCTTCCGTATCCGGTTATCTGACCCTCAAAATAAGTTTCAAGGTTAAAAACCGAAATTCTTTTCCCGTTGTTTTAAACTGGATTGAGTATGAATATGCGGACAAGAACCATAATCCTCAAGGTGATGGTTTTTTAGCGAAGAACATCAGGATTAACGGAGATTCTTCTTACTCCCACTCCGAAGAATACTTGCTGCGAGGAGTTTATGACGAGTTTGCCAATGACCTTAAAAGCGGGAAAGCCTCTGTGAAACTCTCCATTAGCCATTTGGCCGCACAGGGATCGTTTGAAGGCTCTATTCTTTCTGACGGATCCCCCTTCAAAGGGAAAAGACCCCGTGATCCTTACTGGCTTTCGTCTGACGAGCTGCGCTATATCAAGGGCGAGGCAGACTCGAATAACGGAATCTACGAAGCTGCGCCGCCGCTCCCGATCATTGGTGGATGGTTCCCCATCCATTCCTCCAGCGGATCTTTTTCTGGGAAATTGCCCAAGATGGAAGAACCCCGCAAACGTTCTCAGAAGGAAATAACTAACGACTTCCTGAAAAAATCAAGAGAAACTCTTGGCTACGCTGATGACACTGCAAAGGAAACCAAGGACACCGGAGATTCCATTCAGGATGTTCATGACAGCATCAAAGGCGTGCTGGACCTGTTCAACTAGCCAAGGCACAGAACCCAACCACCAAGGCACAGGCTTTTGTCTGTGCCTTTTTTGGTCTCTATTGGATGCAATCGCACAGGGCCGTTAGCGTATTTTGGTAGACAGGTGGTAGACAGAATTGCCCCAAAAGAGAAAGGGAGCTACAGCGTTTGCTGTAACTCCCTGAATTCTCTGGTGCCACGACACAGAATTGAACTGCGGACACGGGGATTTTCAGTCCCCTGCTCTACCAACTGAGCTATCGTGGCGTCGTTGCGGAAAGCATGTTTAGCTAAACCGGAAAGTGTTGGCAAGGGTTTTCTGCAAAAAATTCCCGTTGCCCACGTGGTTTTTCAGGCAAGCGCTAATCATCTTCCTCCTTGCGGGTGCCGATGGCGGTGATTCTCGCCGCGTATTCTTTCTTCAGGGCGTTCAGATAGTCGCCGTCAACCTTGCCCTTCCATGTTTCCACTTCGAGGTAGCGCTTGGGAATCTTGACTTCCTCGGGCTTGTAGCCGGTCTGGAAGCGCGTCTGCCAGCGGATGTGCTGGATCCGCTCGGACGCAGCCTCCATGTCCGAGGCGAGGTTGTCGTAGCCTACAGATGCGAGCGCCTTGGCGAGCAGCTCGTCGGAATAGACCCCGCGGGAGAACAGGCAGGCCACCATGGCACAGAGGTAGACGCGCTTCTTTTCGTCCTCAATGAGGAAGTCTACAGCCTTCTGGACGTCCTGCTCCTCGTGCTTTTGGTCGAAAGAGTAGCCGCCGGTGTCCAGATGCGCGTGACGGAAGCCGAGTGACTGGGCCGTGAAGAACACTTCCCCGGTGGCATAGCCGGCCATTTCCTGACCCAGCACGCAGGCAAAGTCTTCGCCACCGTATGCTTCGGCCGCCTTGAGGGTGCCTTTTGCCAGCAGCGAATAGAACTCGTTGGACGCGTCGCCCAGCAGCTCCACGGCGCGCATGTATGACTCGGTGTCGCCGAAGGACAGGGGCACCTCGGTTTCCTTCTCGGAGATGATGCCCTTTTCCGTGGCCTCGGTGGCCCACGCCAGCGCGACACCGGCGCTCATGACGTCCAGCCCGGCCTTTTCCACGGTATCCATGATGCGCAGGGCATCGAACGGGTCGAGCACATGCAGCATGGAGCCCACGGCGAAGATGGGTTCGTAGTCATAGCCCACCTGCCGGTACATGTACTGGTTGTCCACCTGGAACTTGTCGCGCACGAAGCCCACATGGATGCAGCCCACGGGACAGCCCGCGCAGGCGGCGTTTCGCAGCAGGGTCTCGTCGGCGAAGGATTCGCCCGAGATGGAGTCTGCTCCGGGGTCCGTGGTGGCCTGAAGGTTGCGCCACGGCAGACTTTTCAGTTCATTCAGCGGTTTGACGTTAATGGCGGTTCCCACGCCGTGGTACTTGACCATGATGTCGGTCTCGGTGAGCTTGCCGTGAATCTCCTTGAACAGCTTGGGGTAGTCCTTGTTGTCCGGCAGATCGAAGCCCCGGTCGCCGAGGATGCAGATGGCCTTGAGATTCTTGGCGCCCATGACCGCGCCGCCGCCCATGCGGCCGAAGTGGCGGTAGGTGTCCACGTTGATGCAGGCGTAGGCGCACTTGTTCTCGCCCGCGGGGCCGATGCGCAGAATGCTGCGGCGACCCGAGCCGGGGAACATGCGACGCACGGCGCGACCGCTGGCCAGCGCGTCCATGCCGCTGAGGAAATGGGCGTCGCGGACTTCGACGCGGCGGGCGCCGACGGCCAGTGCGGAGAGCCGCTTGGCCTGTCCGATGACCACGAGGGCGTCCATGTCGCCAAAGCGCATGGAGAGCGCGGAGCGGCCCCCCGCGTGGGTTTCGGTATACTGGTCGTGATAGGGCGACTTGAAGGAGCACACGGTTTTGCTCATGAGCGGGAAATAGCCCGTGAGCGGACCGATGGCGAAAATCAGCGGCTGCTCGGGCGCGTCCCATGGCTTGTCCACGTGGCCGTATTTCTGGAACAGCATGGCGGCCAGTCCGCCGCCGCCGACGTATTGTTCGCGGCCTTCCAGTTCTTCAATGCGGGTCTTGCCGGTGGAGAGGTTCACCACCATGACTCGGAAATGGTTGCGTATCATTCGTCGGCCTCCCGGGTTTCGACCTCGGCCATTTCAAGGCAGGCGTGGGGGCAGAAGCTCACGCACCTGCCGCAGTGAATGCAGACGTAGGGGTTGACCAGGTGGTCGAGGAAAATGGCGTCCACGGGGCATGCCTCGGCACATTTGCCGCAGCGGATGCACAGCTTGCGCTTCTGGATGACGCCTCCGCCCTTTCGTTGGGAAAAGGCTCCTGTGGGACATGCTTCCACACAGGGGGCGGGATTGCAGGCAAGGCAGACTCGGGCCTCGAAGCCGGTGGACAGGCCCCCGGCCGAGGCGATGCGGATGCCCGCCTTGTTCCACGACAGGGTCTTGTGCACCAGACGCGCGCAGGCCAGCGAGCATGAATGACAGCCTATGCAGCGCTCCATGCGGGCGGCTTTCAAAATCTTCATCTATCCGACTCCTGAAATCGTGTATTGCACCGGAGAGGTGCGTTTCCAATATATTGACTAGAAGCCCTGTGCGTCGCTGTCAATGCGCATTTCCCCTTTGGCGGGTGAAAGAAAGATTTGAGTTTTTCGGGTAAAATATAATAATTTAAAGAAGCCTGCCGAAAACGCTAGAAGACTTGGGTACAGTTCAACCTTGAGGGGGGTCAGTATGAAAATGTCGATCAAGATGAAGATTATCGCGGGGTTCGTGCTTTCCCTTGCGCTGGTGAGTTCCGCGATATTCGTCATTGTGGCCGTTAACATCTACAACGAGTCCATGGACGGGTTCGTCAGGAACACGTCCGGAAAACTCGTGGAAGTGGACAGGACGCTCTCGCTCTTTTTGAAAGAGGCGAAGCTCAATACGAACATGGTCGCCATGGACCCGAGGCTTGAAAGAGCCGACGAAATCCGCACGAGCTACCTTGATGTGAAGGCGGACAGCGTCAAGGCGAGTGTGCGCGAAGACGATCCGCTCGGACGGGAGCTGGCTCAGTTTTACGCACTGGTCACCAAAAGCCATGAAAACTATGTGGACGTGTATCTCGGCACGAGCAGCGGCGCGTTCATCATGGGTTCCGACACGTCCCTGCCGGGCGGATATGATCCGAGGGCGAGGCCGTGGTACAAGAAGGCTGCCTCCAATCCGAACGAACCCACGGTTTCCGCCGCCTATGTTTCCACCACCGGCGAGACCATGATCAGCACCGCCAAGGCTGTTGAGGTTCGTGGCGAAGTCAAGGGCGTGGCCGCCATGGACATTTCCCTCGACAGCCTGACCTCCATGGTCAAGGAAGTCACCATCGGCAAGACGGGATATCTGGTGCTGGTGCAGGACGACGGCGTGGTAATTGCCGACCCGAGCGACCCGGACAACAATTTCAAGAACGTGAACGAACTGCCCGAGACCGGGTACGACAAGTGTTATCGCCTCGACTCAGGCACCACGGAAGTCTCGGTACAGGGCGAGCAGTACACCGCCGTGGTGCGCACCTCCCCGCAGTCCGGCTGGAAGTTCATCGGGCTGGTGAAGACCTCGGAGATCGTGGCCCCGGTCTATGAGACGCTTACGGAGCTTTCCATCTCCATTCTCATCTGTCTGGCGGTGGTCGTGATCGTCATCTGGATGTACATGCAGCGCGTGATCATCCGGCCGCTCAACGAAGTGGTCGGCTTCCTCGGCAAGGCCGCGGACGGCGATTACACCGACAGGCTGGAGCAGAACCGCGGCGATGAAATCGGCGAGATTCAGCAGGCGCTCAACACCATGGCGGACAGGCTGACCGACGTCGTGGGCCGGGTCATGGACGGCAGTTCCAAGGTGGCCGCAGGCAGCGAAGAGCTGGCCGCCACCTCGCAGAACCTGTCGCAGGGAGCCACCGAGCAGGCCGCCTCGCTGGAAGAAGTCTCATCCTCCATGGAAGAGATGACCTCCAATATCAAGGGCACCTCGGACAACGCGAGCCAGACCGAAGAGATATCCGGGCTCGCCTCTTCCGACGCGGAAAAGGGCGGCAAGGCCGTGAACGAGACCGTGGAAGCCATGCGGCAGATTGCGGAAAAGATTACCATCATCGAAGAGATTGCGCGGCAGACCAACCTGTTGGCGCTCAACGCGGCCATTGAGGCCGCCCGCGCCGGAGAGCACGGCAAGGGCTTTGCCGTTGTGGCGGCAGAGGTCCGCAAGCTGGCGGAGCGTTCCGGCGTGGCCGCGTCCGAAATCAGCGAGCTGTCCTCCAACAGTGTGGAAGTGGCGGAGCAGGCCGGGGAGATGTTGCAGAGCATCGTCCCCAACATCAAGCGCACGGCCGAGCTGATTCAGGAGATATCCACTGCCAGCGACGAGCAGACCTCGGGCGCATCCCAGATCAACGACGCGCTTCAGCAACTGGATCAGGTGGTGCAGCAGAACGCCGCCGCGTCCGAAGAGATGGCCTCCACCTCCACGGACCTTGCGGATCAGGCGCAGGGCCTGCAGCACATCATCTCCTACTTCAAGGTCAACTTCCATTCTGAGTCGGCGTCCGGTCCGGTCCGTCCGGCCCGCAAGCCGCAGAAGACCGCCAAGGATGCCAAGCAGTCGGCAAAGCAGCTGCGGAGCACGGCGGGCAAGCTGCCACAGGGGGAAGAGAAGAAACCTTCCGCCGGCAAGCCCAAGGGCGGCCCCAAGGGACCCAAGCCCAAGGGCGGTTCCGATCCCAAGGCAAAATCATCGAAAGCCGGGGGCGATTCCAGCGGGTTCGACCTTGCGCTCGACGATGACGAGTTCGAACGCTTCTAGGGTGCCAATGTAAATGAAACGCCCCGGTCCGCTTCAGCGGGCCGGGGCGTTTTTTGTGGAAAAAGGGTTAGTGGCGGGCCAGATCCTGAAGAATCCGTGCGCTTGCTTCAGCTCCATCAAGGTCCACGGCATGGCTGCCCGGCGGACGTTCCAGAGCGGCCTGCATGTGATCGGCCAGTTTCTGTGGTTCCAGATCCACGGGGGTGAGCACTTTGAGCGCGCCCATGCGCTGGAGCCGCTCGGCGCGCATCCGCTGTTCGCGGTTCTGGTCGAAGGGCAGCACGAGCCCATAGCGATTGGCGGCCAGGAGGTTCATGGTGGTGTTGTATCCCGCCATGCTCACGGAAAGGTCCGAGGCGGTGAGCCATGCCGGAAAGTCCTCGGCAAAGGTTTCCACCCGCAGCTGTGGGGTGCTGTCCGCGATGGTGTCGAGCTCCGCGCGAACGGTGGCAGCCATGTATGGGCCGGTGAAGAGTTGCATGCGGTGTTTCTTCTTCGCTGCGAGCAGGGCGGAAGCCCGGGCCGAGGCAAGCAGCAGCTCGCCGCCAACGCTGCCACTGCCCGCGCTGACGGTGATGAGCGGGGTGCAACACAGGCCAAGGGCACGACGTATTTCCAACCCTTTTTGTGGATCAGGTTTCGGGGTGACGTAGCCGGTGTGGTGTACCGGAATTTCGATGCGGTCATAGGCGGAAAAGGTTTCCTCAAGGCGCACCAACTCTGGATCGGCGTGCACCAGCAGGGCGTCGAACAGCGGATTGAGGATGCCGAGGACCCGGTTCTCGAATTTGGTCTGGTCCTTCTTCTCCACGAGGATATCGCGCACGCTGCATGCGGTGCGGCAGCTGCCGAACTCTCCTGCTTTCGCGGCTTCGAGGGCCGGGATCAGCTCGGTGCCGAATTTCTTGCGGCCAAAGGGAAACAGCTCCACCAGAAACACGTCTGGCTGCCAGTGACGCAGGAACGCCAGCAGGTCTTGGCGCCGTCTCGCCAGAACCTCTTCCACGTCCGCCCCGGCCTCCATCGGAATGAAGCGGCCGAAGTCCGCGTCCATCATGAGCCCCGGCAGCTGATGCCGTTCGGCGTGGTCGGGCAGGGGCAGGTCCGCCTCGGCGCCGCCGGTGATCATGGTCACCTCGTGGCCCTTGAGCGCACGGATGATTTCGAGACTGCGGAACAGGTGTCCCATTCCGAGCACGTGCTGGGTGTAAAATGCCAGACGCATCAAAGCTCCATGTTCAGTTGCAGGGGATGCGGCCCGCCCTGTCGCCATTCGATGCGATGCAGCCGGTACGGCAGCAGGGGGGGCTCTTCGTCCGGCAAGTATTCCATTCCTGCCATGTGTCTGGCAAGCGCGCCCAGCACGCCGTTGTGCGTGACCACCAGCACCTGTTCGCCGGGGTGCGCTTCGGCAAAACGTTCCAGCGCGGCAAGGGTCCGCCAAAGCAGTTCGCGGCGCGACTCGCCTCCGGGGGGGCGGAAGTTGAAGCCCCGGCGCTCCTGTTCGCGCACCGCGTCGCGGTCGGCGCGCATGTCCTCTTTGCTGCGGCCGGTCCAGTCGCCCCAGTGCATCTCCATGAGCCCCGGATCAGTCGCGTGCGGAAGATCCCGACCCTTGGTGCAGAGTCTGGCGGTCTCCATGGCGCGGACAAGCGGGCTGGTGAGGATACGGCCGAAATCCATGCGGTCGAGGGTCTGTTTCCATGCGCGGCACTGCTCGCGCCCCTGTTCGGCAAGCGGCGTGTCGGTCTGGCCCTGAATCCGGCTGTGAAGATTCCAGTCGGTCAGGCCATGGCGCATGAGCAGGAAGGTTGTCACGATTCCCGATCTCCCTGCATGAGCACGCGCTCCACTTCACGGTACGCCACGGACGCGTCGTGCCGCTGCCTGACGAGTGCGGGCGCGTCGGCGGCAAGCTTGTGTCGCAGGGCGTCATCGGTCACGAGCCGGTCCAGCGCCTGCGTGAATGCGGTTTCGTCCACTTCGCTGATCAGCCCGGTCTGTTCGTGCCGGATGACGTGCGGCGCGCCGAGGTCGTCCGTGGCCACGCAGGGAGTGCCGCAGGCCTGCGCCTCCATGTAGACCATGCCGATGCTCTCGCGGATACCGGAGAAGGCGAAGACGTCCAGTGCGCTGAAGAAACCGGGCAGTTCGGAACGCTCCATGGTGCCGGGGAATACGGCCCGTTTGCCAAGGGTTTTTTCGGCCAGTTCGCGGCAGTTCTCGAATTCCGGGCCGCCACCGGCCACGCTCAGAAAAATGTTCCGCCCCCGTGAAAGCAGTTCGCCGCAGGCCCGGATCAGCCATCGCACGCCCTGAGCCTTGACCCCTTTGCGCATCATGGCCGCACAGCCGACTACCACGGCATCTCCAGCCCCCCAGCGTTTGCGCAGCCGTTCCCGGACGGCCTCGTCGCGTGTGAAGGATGCGGCGTCGAAACCGGGCCGCACCGAGCCGTAACGATCTTTCGGGAGCAGCTTGGCGCAGCCGCTCAGGAGGTCGGGAGAGTTGCAGAAGACGTATTCCGCCGAGAGCATGGCGAGTTGGTTGAGCATGAATCCGGGCCACGTTTTGGGGTCGTGTGCGCGGCCTTCGGCGTAGCTGCCCTGGAAGAGATAATAGGGCAGTCCCAGCCGCAGGGCGGTGCGCGGCCCGATGGCGTCGGGCACCTTGTAGTAGCTGCCGTAGGTCAGCACGCAGTCCGCGCCGGATGCGGCCCGGGCCGTGGCGTCGAGCATCTCGGGCAGGCGGTCCATGCGCTCGCGGTCCTTCCATATCTCTTTGCACGGAAAGTAGGGCAGCACGGTCACCTCGTGACCGAATTCTTTCAGGGCGCGGATGAGGTCCTCAGGGATGGCCACGTCACCGGACGGGCGCGGATTGTCCAGCGGTTTGAAGGGAGTGCAGAAGGCGATGCGCATCAGTCGGCGCGCTCCAGAATGTCGTGCTTCAGGGCCCAGAGGATGGCGTAGTCGGCCGTCTCGCGCGTGGCGTCGGCGCTGCGCATGAGCTTGCGGGCCAGCTCGCCGCAGGTGACGGGCTTTCTTGCGTGAAAGGCCAGCTGTCGCGCGTGGTCCGGGGCCACCAGCCGCTCCACCCCGGCATAGGGCAGGACGAATTCCTGCTTGCGGTACACCGCGTGTCCGGTGCGGCTGGTTCTCAGCAGCATGTCGTCGTCCAGCGAGCGGGTCGCGTAGTGGGAAAACATTTCGCCGTAGCGCAGGCGGGCGGGCGGAACGGTCTGGCGCACGGCCTGCACGTCCACGGGGCGCGAGCGCAGTTCGTCCCACAGCTTCAGATATTGTTCGATGACCTGCGGCCAGTCGTAGACTGCCTCGGCACGCTGGCGGGCGGCGTGTCCCATTCCACGGCGCAGCGCGGGGTCGCGGACAAGTCTGCCAAGTGCATCGGCGAGCTTGGGTGTGTCCACGGCAGTCTCCTGCGCCAGCGCCAGATGGTAGGCGCTGTCGAAGCTCAGAGGCGCCATGGCATCCACCTGCGGCGTGGCGGCGGGGCCGGTCACCGGGATCCGGAAGCCGGTGACACCGTCCTTCACCAGATCGCGGTACCCGTCATAATCAGACACCACGGCCGGAATGCCCGACGCCGCCGCCTCGATGACGGTGAGCCCGAAGGTCTCCTGCGGGTTGTCCGCGATGGATATGAATGCGTCCGCCTCGGCGAACAGAGCGGTCTTTTCCTCTTCATCGGGCCGTTCTACCACGGTCAGATCCAGCCCGATGTTGCGGGCCAGCTCCTTCAGGGTGGGCAGGAAATCGTCCCCGTCCTCGGTCCAGCCCGCCAGTACCAGCTCGGCGGCGTCGCTGGCGATGCCGTCGGCGAACATGCGCTGAAAGGCGCGCAGCAGGGGAATCAGGTCCATCTTGGAATAGTGGGAAATGCGCCCGAACACCAGAAAGCGGCACGGCCCTTCGTCCACGTGCTGCCTCGTCACGAAGGAACCCACGTCCACCCCGAGCGGGATGCGCGGCAGGGCCGGCGCGGCAAAGGCCTGTTCGTCCAGCCCGTAGCCGTCCCGAAGCATCCCGAACAGCCGGGCCACGGCCTCGCGTCCGCTGCGCGAGGTGCACACGATGGCGTCGCGCGGTGTGGTGGACGGAGACAGGTGCGAAAGGAAGCGTTCCGGATAGTGCTGGTAGCTCAGGGAATGAATCAGCCCGGTGACCGGAAAGACGTCCGGGGAATGGTCGTTCCGAAGCCACTGCAGGCGTGTCTGGCTGGCGATGCAGTCGGACTGGTGAAAGCAGTGGTAGGTCGTCTGCGCCATGCGCTCGGGCAGCTCCCGGCGGTCGGTCACGAGGATTTTGTCTTCGAGCCCCGGAAAACGTCGTTTGAGTTCGCTGCGAAGCGTCCGGCGCGCGGAGCCTCCCTGTATGAAGAAGTGATAACCGCCGAAGGGGTCGGCGTTCAGCAGGGCTTCCAGAAAGCGCTCGTTGGCCACCCTCCTGCCCAGCATCGGTCCGGGTTCGATGAAGGGGTCCAGCGTGCCCCAAACGTGTTCGCTTCGTGCCGTCATGGTCTTCAAAGACCCGACTTCACGGACTTTGTCAACACGGGACAGCGGGAAGAAACTGCCGCACCTCTTTTTGAGAAGACTCACTCCACAAAAAATAGTGCTTCAATTGCGGACTGTTGGCGTGTGTCTGGCGATGGGTGTGGGAATTTGGCCTTTCGTTTGCATGGATCAGGCAGCGAATGTTCCAAGCGTCGTGATTCCGACACCCAGGGGGCTGTACCGATGAGACCGAAAAGGACATTGAAGCGGGGCAAGAGGCCCGAACTTATGTGGGGCTTCGGCCTGTCCGAGGACGAGCACCGCCAGATTTCCAAGGCGGTCGGCCCCGGATTTCATATCCGCAACTTTCCGGACGGAGGCATTCCCGACGGGCAGGAGATGAACATGAACGAAAAGCCGTCAGCAGCATGGATACCGCGCCGCGTGTGGGAAGACATTCCCGAAGACAGGCGCGACGATTACCGTTCCCTCGAATCCCAGCGCATCCTCATTCAGGAGGACGCGGAGGATGGCCTTGAAATGGAAGAGGTGCTGGAGCAGGGGTTCCTCACCGTCGTCCGCACGCCGCTGACACGCGCCAAGGTGCAGGATGCCGTCTTCCGTGCCAAGGAAGTTTCCAGCATGTATTCCGACATCTATCGGATGTCCGAGGAAATCATGCTTGAACGGGAACTGCTTTCGCGCAAGACCGATCAACTCATGTTCCTCAACCGGGTGCTGGCCAGCGCCTCGGAATCGCTCGATCCCAACGTCATCCTGCATAACGCATGGGATTACCTGAACATGCTTCTTCCGGTTCGCCAGCTGCACGCCGTGTTCTGGCAGCATCCCGAAGGCACCGACAGCAGCGACGTCCAGCTGTTCCTGGGCAATCGCATGTCGCCCGAGAATGAGAATGCCTGGGTCGATCGGCTGCTGGATACCGCCACCACCATGGGCGGCGGCACGGTCACCGGCTACGAAATTTCCCGTGTGAACGGCACGCCGCGCCCCGGCTCCGATCGTTCGCCCAATGACGGCAGCGTACATGTCATGCCGCTCAAGGCCGGACAGGACCATTTCGGCGCACTGGTGCTGCTGTGCGAGGACCGCGTCACGCTGGGCAAGGATCAGATCGAGACCTTCAAGTCCGCGGTGAACCACTTGGGGTTGGCGCTTCGAAACGCCTTGCTCTTCAAGGAAGTGAAGCTTCGTGCCGACCGCGACGGGTTGACGCACATCTACAACCGCCGCACGTTCGACGAGCGGTTGGTGCATGAACTCAAGCGCCGCCAGCGCTACGGTCATAATCTGGCTCTGCTCATGGTGGACCTTGATCACTTCAAGAGCATCAACGACAGCTACGGGCATCAGGCCGGCGACGAAGTGCTCCGGCGTGTGGGCCGCATCCTTCAGGAGTCGCTTCGCTCCACGGACCTTGCCGCTCGTTATGGCGGAGAAGAGTTCGCCGTGCTGCTGCCGCACACTTCCGAAAAGGACGCCTGTCGTCTCGCCGAGCGCATCCGCTCCAGCATCGAAAGCGAAGTCTTCATGCAGGATGGCGAGCAGTTCCGGGTCACCGCGAGCATCGGTGTAGCCTCGGTAGAGGCCGGATCGCTGGACCGTGACGGCGACCTCGTGCTCAAGGCGGATCAGGCCCTGTACGAAGCCAAGCGCAACGGCCGCAACATGACCGTCATTTCCCGCCCCGAACCCGTGGTGCAGTCCTGTCCCACCCAGTAGACGGGAACCATGCGAAAGCAATCAGAGGAGCCGCATTCGTGCGGCTCCTTTTTTGTGTGGTTCAAACGGGATTCGCCGTTGGGACGCGTGGGAGTCTGGCGGGGTGTTTGGCTTCTGGTGTTCCGGTCTGGTCCAGTAGTGTAAATCATGGTTGTTGGGTGCCGAATAATCTTTCTGTACCGACCTTTCCAAGGTGCGCCTTGTCCGCCTGAATCAAAAAAGGCCGCCCCCTGAGGAGCGGCCTTTTGATTGTGATGCAGGCAGTGCCGGTTGGCGGCAGGCTTGCTAGGCTTCGCGCTCGGCCTTGCGTTTGGCCATGTACTCCTTGGTCTCGCGGGCGATGACCGGGGAGAGGCACAGCAGACCGATGAGGTTGGGCACGGCCATGAGGCCGTTGAAGCAGTCGGCCAGCGTCCACACGAAGGAGACCTTCAGCGTGGAGCCGAGCAGTACCGCCGCGATGAACAGCATGCGGTACGGCATGATGACGGAAGTGCCGAACAGGTACTCGATGGACTTTTCGCCGTAGTAGCTCCAGCCGAGGATGGTGGAGTAGGCGAAGAGGATCAGGCCGAGGGTGACGATGTACTGGCCGCCCGCAAAGCCCATTTCAAAGGCCGCAGCGGTCATTTCCGCGCCGTTGAGGCCGGAGTTCCAGTTGAACATCACGAGGATCAGGCCGGTAAGGGTGCAGACCACGATGGTGTCGATGAAGGTCTGGGTCATGGAGACCAGCGCCTGATCGACGGGGTGCTTGGTCTTTGCGGCGGCGGCGGCGATGGGTGCGGAACCCAGACCGGATTCGTTGGAGAACACGCCGCGCGCGATACCGAAGCGCATGGTCATCATGATGGTGGCGCCTGCGAATCCGCCGCCGGCAGCGGTGGGATTGAAGGCGTGGTTGAAGATCAGCGCGAAGGCGCCCGGAACCTTGTCGAGGTTCAATGCCACGATGATGAGCGCGCCGCCGAGGTAGAACAGGATCATGAACGGGATGAGTACGCCGGTGACGCGACCGATGCTCTTAATACCGCCGAGGATGACAAGCGCGGTCAGCGCGGCAAGCGTCACGCCCACCCAGATGTGCGGGATGTTGAAGGTCGCGTGAACGGCGTCAGCCACGGAGTTGGACTGGACCATGTTGCCGATGCCGAAGGCGGCGACGGAGGCGAACACGGCGAATGCCACGCCGAGCCACTTCATGCCGAGGCCGCGCTCGATGTAGTACATGGGGCCGCCGGCCATCTCGCCGTTTGCGTCCGTGGTGCGGTATTTGACCGCAAGCACGGCCTCGCCGTACTTGGTGGCCATGCCCACGAGTCCTGTCACCCACATCCAGAAGAGGGCGCCGGGGCCGCCGATGGCGATGGCGGTTGCCACGCCCGCGATGTTACCGGTCCCCACGGTGGCGGACAGCGCGGTCATGAGCGCCTGAAAGTTGGAAATATCGCCTTTGGTGGCGCTTTTTTCCTCACGCTTTACCAGCGCGAGGTACAGGGAGTACCAGAGTTCCCGGAACTGAAGACCGCGAAGAAGAATGGTCAGCCAGACGCCGGTTCCCACGAGAAGCAGGAGCATGGGCCAGCCCCACACGTAGCCGCTGATGAAACTGATGAAGCTTTCGATCTGTTGCACAGTAGATCCCATTGTTGTTTGCTCGACAACTGAACGGCCGAGAGTTTCGCAATTCACATTTTTCCAACGATAAATTGCTTATTCCGAAATTCCCCATCCCGATTTTTGAATCACGCACCCCCCTTGGATTCGCTTCCTCCGAACAGTCGGTCCGTACGCCATACAGACCTTGAAAGACTGAAGAAATTTCCTTTGAAGTCGGCTTTGTCACATTTTTGACGCGCGACTTCGACCGCAACCATTGTCGGGTGTGGTATATCGGGTTTGTCAAAAATTCCACATAAAAATTCCCCTTGATATGGCGTGTTTTTCAATAAAGCGCCCTAAAAATGCGTGTTTCGGGTGGGTTTGAAAAGTTTATTTTTCAAATGGAAAGTTTTGGATGCCCGAGGTTTTCCTCGGTCCGTGATTTACCGTTTCGCAGGTATGAAATGGGAAAATGCGCGTTGCGGGCGCAGAAGGGTGGCTAGGCGTTGGCCGAGCGGGTGAAGGCAAGGAAAAGGCGGCTGGAACCGTGGACCGAGTAGGTCAGTTCCGAGCAGGGAGACCACCCGGCGGGAGCCGGGGATGGGGGGGCTTCGTTGGCGAGTATGACGATGACGCCTTGCGGGGAAAGCATGGGCGCGGCGAAATCCAGCAGTTCACGCCAAGGCATGAAGGCGCGGCTGAGAATCAGGTCTGCAGGCTGCCGGGTGAGGAGGGAGTCGAAGACGTCTTCGGCCCGGCCCTGAAAGACCGAGGTGCGGGGAATCTTCATGCGCGCCAACGCGGAACGCATGAATCCGGCGCGTTTTTCTCGGGGTTCCACGAGGTGGTAATGCCCCTTGCGCCAGACGCAGCGAAGAGGCAGGCCCGGAAGCCCGGCCCCCGCACCCAGATCAAGGGTCAGCGGGGCGTCGGGCAGGGCAAGTGTGTCCAGAAACGGTCCGAGGTGCAGGCTGTCGACGGCCAGATGCGTCAGAACGCTGCGCCAGCCCTGTTTGCCAACAAGGTTGGTGCGTCGGTTCCAGCGTTCCAGCAGGCCGAGGTAGGCAGCCAGCGGCTCGGCGGCTGCGGGGCCAAGGTCGAACCCGAGCTCGCGGGCCTGTCGCGCCACGTCGCGCGCTTCGGGGGCCGCCATGGTGCTACTCGGCGTTCTCGACCCACGTGTTGAGGGCGGCGATGATCTTCTTCGCCTGCGCCACGGAGGAGATGTTGAACTTGGATTTGGGGCGGTAGGTGCCGTCCACTTTCTGGTAGCGGCGGATGGAGTATTTCTCCGGTCCGTACTCGCCCTTGGCGCGGTTCCATTCCTGATAACGGAACAGGATGGTGGTCCATGCGCCCTTGGAAAGAATTTCCTTGTCCAGTTCCTTGACGACCTGAAGATCGTCCTCGGTATAGTTGATGGTGATGTCCTCTACGGTGCTCGCCACGGTATCACTCCTTAAATGGTCCGAAATTGGTTCGCCATGGGGCGAACAGCCGCCTCATTACATGCCTGAGGGGCAAAGGGCAACCTTGTTGCCGGGCTCCGGCCGACCCGGAAGACGATGCGACAAGGTCAAAGGCCGGGGCTGTCCGCCGCGCTGTTCCTGAAAAAAAGGGCGGTTGGGTATCTTCCTTTTGGCTGATCATGCTTCGGAAGGCTGCGAGGCATCCCTGTCCCCGTTCTTGACCACCACCAGCGTCACGTCGTCACGCACCCGTACGTCACCCAAGAACCGCAGGACCGCCCGGAACACCGCATCGACGATCTGTTTGGAGCCCAGGTCGGCGTGGTTTCGAATGACGTCCCTAAACCGCTCCTTGCCGAACATTTCCCCCGAAGGCGAGGCGGCCTCCCAGATTCCGTCGGTGCCGATGGCAATGATCTGACCCGGAAGCAGCTCTGTCTGGTTCTGCTCGAAGCGGGTGTCGGAGTCGATGCCAAGCGGAAGGCCGGAGCCGCCGAGGTCCGTGAACGCCTCGCAATGCGGGCAGTAGACCAGCGCGGGGTCATGTCCGGCGCGGACCCACGTGACACGGTCGCGCTCGGGAGAAAACCGTACAAGAAACAGGGTCAGGAACCGGCCGGAACCGTCGAGGTCCGCCGAGAGCTGGCGGTTCATCTCGCTTACCAGCCGCCTCGGAGAGCCGGGCGAGGTGGCCCGCATGCGTAGCAGGGCGCGCGCGGTGGTCATGAGCAGGGCCGCATCCACGCCGTGCCCGGAAATATCGCCCACCACCACGTTCAATCCGTCCTCGCCGGGGATGAAGTCGTAATAGTCGCCGCCTACTTCGGCGCTGGAAAGCGTGTGTCCCGCCACATCCAGCCCCGGAATATGCGGCGTGCTGTCGGGCATCAGCGACTTCTGCACTTCCTCGGCCAGCCGCAGGGCCTTTTTCTGTTCGGAGATGTCCGCCACGAATGCGGCGTGTCCTTCGGGAGCGCCGTTTTCGTCGCGCAGGATGTTTCCCTGTACGAGCACCGGCACGTGATGTCCGTCGCGGTGCAGGCAGCTGCCCTCGAAGCGGCGGTGCTCCATGGCGGTCAGCTCCTGCCAGTTTGCGAGCAGGAAGCGTTTGAAGTGCGGGCTGGCGAATTCGACGGGTGTTTTCCCGCGAATCTGCTCAAGGGAGTATCCGATCATGGACAGCAGCGCCTTGTTGGCATCGATGATGCGCATCTCAAGGTCCATGAGCAGGAAGCCTTCGGCGGCGGTGTCGAGAATGCGCTTGAGCTTTTCCTCGTTGCGCCGCAGCTCTTCCTCGGCCTGTCTGCGCCGTGTGATGTCGGTGAGAATGCCTTGATGATAAAGCGCCTGACCGTCCTCGTCGCGCACCACCACGGTGCGGTCGGTGATCCACCGCTCCTGCCCGGAACGCGTGAGCACCCGGTATTCCTGCGTGTAGACGTCGCTGCCGGAGTCGGTGTGCCTGCGAATCTCCTCCTCCACCCGGCCAGCGTCGTCCGGGTGCACGATATCCTCGAACTTCAGCGTGCCGGAAAGCAGTTCGTCAGGCTCATACCCAAAGGCCCTGACGTTGTCGGAAACATATTCAAGCGCCGGATCATCTCCGGCGCGGCGGCGAAAGAGCATCACCGGGCTGTTTTCCACGATGGCCCGGGCCAATCCCAGCCGCTCTTCCGCGGCCTTTCGCTCCTCCATGAGTCGAATGCAGGCGTTTTCGCCGTCATTGAGTCGGCGGTGAAGAATTTCGTTTTCGCGTTCGAGGGCGTTGATGCGGTCTTGCGTGTCGCTCATGGGTACTCCTTGGGCGCACCATAGCGGGAATCGGAGCCGGGAAACAAGTTGTTTGATACATGAAAGATGAGTCGGCAGCCTGTGGCGGTTCGGAGTGTGCTTCGAGCGGAAATATTCCATTTTTCATGCAGTTGCGGTATGGGGGATGCGGAGGTTTCTCATGACGGGGTTCGATCTGTTTTCCATTGCCGCCATATTGCTGGTCACCGTGGCCGGGGGCTGGCTGCCGTTTTCCAGGCCCGACAAGGCCGGGATGAAAGGGGCCTTTCCTCTGGGGCAGTCATTTGCCGCAGGGGTGTTTCTGGCCCTTTCGCTGCTCATGATGCTGCCGAGCGCGATACATCTGTGGAGTCGGGTCGCGCCGCACGCTCCCATGCCTGCCGGGCCGTTTCTAGCCGGGTGCGTTTTCATGATTCTGCTGTTCATGGAACACAGGGAGGAAGAGCTGGACCGCCGCGCCGGAGGTGACGGCAGCCGCACGGGACCGGCCATACCGCTGATCATGACGGCCATGATCGCGATTCCGGCATTCCTGCTGGGGACGGCGCTTGGCATGAGCGGCACCTACCGCGCACTGCTGATATTGGTCGCCATTCTGGCGCACAAGGGGTCGGCGGGGTTCGCCCTGGCGGTGCGGATGCTGCGCAGTTCACTTACCCGGCGCAGTGCAAAGGCGCTGTATGCGGTGTTCGCGCTGGCGACTCCGGCGGGAATCGTGGTGGGGAGCCGCGTCGCGCCTGACCTGAGTGGGCCGGAGGCACTGGCGATTCGCGCGGCGGTGCTCTCGGCGGCCGCCGGGGTATTCCTCTACATGAGCACCATGCACGGCCTGACGCGCAACCCGCTGGTGCGGGAGTGCCGGGGACATCCGGCGTTCGTAGCCATGCTCTGCGGGTTTTTCATAACGGCGCTGGTGCGCGTGGCCATGGGCGAGGCGCACCACCCGGGCGGTTAGTCGGTCTCGGTGACGGGCATGGGAAAGACGCGGTCGTAGACCCAGTTGTAGATGTAGGCGTGCACCGTGTAGAATCCGGCCATGCCGATGTCCATGATCAGGGCCTGCAGGAAACTCATCTCCAGCCACCATGCCACGGCGGGCACCGTCACGCACAGGAAGCTTGTCTCGAAGCCGAGGGCGTGCATCACGCGCAGCTTGGGAGGTCGGTCGTCCACGCGCCTTCCCAGTCGCACCATCAGATGATCGAAAGCCAGATTGTAGCCGTAGTTCCAGACCATGGCCGTCAGGGACATGCCCACGGCGAGGACGCCGGTCTTGTCGAGGCTGCGGTCCATCAGGTGCGCGAAAAGCGGCACGGACATGACCATGCCCGTGATTTCGAAGCCGAGGGTGTGGCGGATGCGGTCGAACGTGTTTCTCATCTCGTGAATCTCCTGCGCGGCAACATATCCATGAAATCGCCAGATTCAAGTTAACAACCATCGTTTTTGCCGATACAATCCGGCCATGCGACATACCATCGACCAACTCCGGGCGTTCGTGGCGGCTGCCGAAGAAGGCTCCTTCTCGGGCGCGGCGCGGCGATTGGGCCGCGCCCAGTCTTCGGTGAGCCAGTCCGTGATGAATCTTGAAATAGACTGGGGCGTGGACCTGTTCGACCGCGAAGGGCGGTTTCCGGTGCTGACGCCGCAGGGCGAGGGGTTACTCAAGGAAGCGCGTCTGCTCCTGCGTCGTAGCGAGGAACTGGATCGCCGCGCCGCGGCCCATGCCGGGGAAACGGAGGCGCGCCTGACCTTCGTGGAGGACGAGCTGGTCCCGCTGCCGTTCGTGTTCGCGCTGCTCAAGGATTTCGAGCGTCGGTTCCCGGACGTGGAGCTGGACATCCTGTTCGCCTCACCGCAGGAGGCGGAGCGCATGATCCGTTCAGGCCGCGCGGATATCGGAGCCACCGTGTTTCTGGACGGCGAACCCGAAGGGCTGAGTCTGACGCGCATCATGGACATGGAGTTCGTGCACTGCTGTTCCCCGGAGCATCCGTTGGCCGCGCTCAGGGGCGTGACCCGTGCGGATCTGGAGTCGCACCGTCAGCTCGTGCTTTCGGGCAGTTCCGGTTCGGGGCGGATTCCTTCGGATGCTCACGGCATTCTGCGCTGGGCCAGCAATTCCTACTATGTGGTGCATCAGTATGCGTGCGAAGGGCACGGCTGGGCGGTGCTGCCCCGGTTCATGGTGGAGCAGGACCTCGCGGCGGACCGTCTGCGGCTGCTGGAGGTGCCGGGCGGCACGCGCCGGATGCCTCTGCATCTGGCGACCCGCGCAGAGCCGACTTTCGGCCCGGCCGCGGACTGGCTGGTGCGCAATCTGGCGTCCGTGCGATTGGAGGATCTGCGTCGCATCCCGTTCCCGCCCATGTTCATGATGCCGGAATAGTTGCCGAGTTCTTGCCGCTTCTCTCGTGGCGTGGTAGCGAGGTTGCAACTGCAACCGTACAATAACCGGGGGAAGGAAATGAAACGGGAAGTGCTGGATCGTCTGCCTGAATTCATGGAGGTACTGGAGCTCGAAGAGGAGCCCATGGGCATATTCTTTACCGACCGCAGGCCGGAGGAAGGGTTTTCGCCCAAGCCCATGGATATGCCCACGCTCGAAATGGAGCAGCGCGGGGAGGTGGACTGGGGCGAGGTCTTCGGAAAATTCTCCTGCGCCGTAGGTAATATCTGGCGGGCCAGACGAAAGAATACCGCGGCGTGGTTCAGCGCGCGGCGATTCGGGTGCCCCGGTTCGGCCTTCTGGCAGGGGTTCAACAAACCGCAGCTGGACATGATTGTCCGGTACGTCTCAACCGGCATCCCCGGTCACATGGAGGGCGAGCATTACTGTGCCTCGCCCGAGACCACGCGGCGCATCTTCGACGAGCTGGATCCGGTGTCTGCGCCGGAGCCGTATCTGGTCTACAAGCCGCTTTCTCAGTTCGGGGAAGACGAGACACCTCTTTTGGTGGCGTTTTTCACTCGCCCGGAACCGCTTTGCGGCCTGCATCAGCTGGCTGCGTACGTCACCGGCGATCCCGACGTGGTGTGTTCGCCGTGGGCCGCGGCATGTGGCGGACTGGTGGCGTGGCCGCTCAAGTATCTGGAGCAGGGCGAGAACAAGGCCGTGCTCGGCGGCTGGGACCCGTCGGCGCGCAAGTTCTACGCACCGGACGAGCTTTCCTTCACCGTGCCCTTCCCCATGCTGGAGTCCATGCTGGAACAGTGGGAGGAGTCCTTCCTGACCCGCAAGTCATGGCCCACGGTCAGGAAAAAGGCCGGTCGCTCCAAGCGCGCCTGGGGTCGCGGCTAGCGGTCGGAATCAACGGGCGGCCTCGAAGGCGCGCAGCCGTTTTTCGAGCCGCCACTGTTCGGCTGCTTTCTCACTTTCGTTCAGCAGTCTGCGGCACGGCCCGTCCGGGGTCTCGTCCCCGGCGCAGGCCGCGTTCATGCGGAACCCGTCTGGGTCCGCCCACAGGGACGCGCCCGGCAGGAAGGAGTATTCCAGCGAATTGCGCGCCGCGTGTTTGAGTTCCTCGTAGGTGAAATGCTGATCGCGCACGGCCTTGACGTATTCCGTGGTCAGGTCGGTGCGGCCCACGCCCATGTCGTCCGTGGACAGGGCCACGGGCACGCCCGCCGCCATGTAGGTGCGGATGGGATGCTCCGGCCCGGAAACGCGCAGGATGACCTCGTTGCTGGTCAGCAGGGATACGAGGGCGATGCGGTTTTCACGCATGAAGGCGAGGGTGTCGCGGGCGTGGCCCTCGTAGGCGATGTCCACCCCGTGCCCGATGCGGTCCGCGTGGCCGACGGTGACGGCCTTGCGGATGTGGTCAGACAGGGCCTCGGGCGTGGTCAGCCCGCCCGTGAGTTCCCCGGCGTGCAGGGCGATGCGCACTTCGGGGTATTTCTTGTGAAAGAAGTCGAGCATGCGCATGTGCAGGTCATAATCCCGCACTGAGATGGGCGCGTCTTCGGGGGCCACCATGTTCAGGCCCAACACCAACGGTTCGCGTTTGGCCAGTTCGAAGGACCACGCCATCTGCGCGAAGATCGCCGCCGGTTCAACCACCCGGACGATCTGGTTGATGTAACGCACCTTCACGTCGCTTCCCGGCCCGTCGCCGAGCAGATTGCGCCGTTTCGAATCCCAGTCCGAGAGCGTTTGCCGCGCTTGTGGCATATCCTCGAACAATCCGGCGTCCCGAAGGCGTTCCAACGTCTGTTCAGGGTCGCCGTTCCACCCCGCCGTATCCGCATAGGGGGTGACCCACTGCGGTCCGTAGGCCGAGAGCATCACTTCCAGATACTGGACCTTGTCCCGTGCGGCCTGACGCGAGGTGAGCGCGAGCATGCGGCCCTTGTCGTCGCCGGCTGTGCCGAACCTGCCGAAGGTGACGAAGAACTGGTCGTGCCCCCACATGCGGTCGTCGCGGCGGTCCTGCCGCGTGGAGAGGGCGTTGACCGTGTGGTTCCAGAGATCCGCGTCCGTGTAGGCCCCGGCGGCCTTTGCTTGCGAATCGTCGCAGGGCGGTGCGGAAATCCGGCCTGTCTCCCGGTCGATGCATGCCCCGTCGCGTGCGGCCCAGCCGATGTAATCCTCGGCGTAGGGCACGCCGGAAAGGTGGGTGTGCAGCTCCGCGCCCTTCGGCATCTCGGCCAGCAACATGCGAAGCGCCACCGGATCGTGAGCCGGGAGACTGCCCCCGGAGCCGACGGGCGCGCCTTTCGCGGCGCAGCCGGAGAGAACGGTCAGGGTGATGCACAACAGGGCCGCGACGACAACCGGGAGCATGGTGTTTTTGTTCATGCTACCAGTTGCCGCCGATTGGCCGGGTTGGTCAAGTCAATAACGCACCTGACTCATTATATTATCAAGAACCAACTAAAGTATGTCCAGCTTCTCTCGGCCGTACCGGTGAACATCAAGGCCTGCGCGGATGCTACTCCTTGCGGTCCAGCGTGCGGTAGTTGATGGCTTCCGCGAGGTGGTTCACCGCGATGGGCTCGCTGCCGTCGAGGTCGGCAACGGTGCGGGCGATGCGCAGAATGCGGGTGTAGGCGCGGGCCGAGAGTCCGAGGGATTTGACCGCGTTTTCGAGGAAGGTGTGGCAGGTCGCGTCGAGTCGGCAGTGTTCCTCCAGCGCCGAGCCGGTGAGCTGCGCGTTTACGGAGACCGGAAGCCCCTTGAAGCGTTCGGCCTGACGATCGCGGGCCTGCATGATGCGCGAGCGCATGGTGGCGGAGTCCACGCTGCCGCGTTCGCGTTTGAGGTCTTCGTACGGTACGGCCGGGACGTCCACGTGCAGGTCGATGCGGTCCAGCAGCGGCCCGGAGAGCTTGCCGCGATACCGCTGCACCGCCAGCGGCGAGCAGGAGCACGGGTGCTGGTCGTCCGTCATGTAACCGCACGGGCATGGATTCATGGCCGCAACGAGCATGAAATCCGCCGGATATGACAGGCTGACCAGCGAACGGGAAATGGAGACGCGGCCGTCCTCCAGCGGCTGGCGCAGCACTTCCAGCGCGTTCTTCTTGAATTCGGGAAGCTCGTCCAGAAAGAGCACGCCCCGGTGCGCCAGCGAAACCTCCCCCGGCTGGGGATAGCGGCCGCCGCCGATGAGGCCGATGTCGGAGATGGTATGGTGCGGCGAACGAAAGGGCCGGGTGACCATCAGCGCGCGGTCGCCCTGCATGCGCCCCGCAACGGAGTAGACCTTGGTCACTTCCAGCGCCTCGTCGAAATCCAGCGGGGGCAGGACCGTGGGGATGCGCTGGGAGAGCATGGTCTTGCCGGAGCCGGGCGGACCGATGAAAAGCAGATTGTGCGCACCGGCAGCGGCTATCTCGATGGCCCGTTTGGCGTGCTCTTGCCCTTTGACCTCGCTGAAGTCCTCGAAAAACGTTTCGCGTCCGGCCCAGAGGGTTTCGATATCCACGCGTTCCGGTTCCAGATGCTCCTGTCCCGAGAGAAAGCGCACGGCCTGACCCAGATCGTCCACACCGATGACCGGCAGGCCGTCCACCACCGCAGCCTCGGCCGCGTTGCTGCGTGGCAGGATCAGCCCTCTGGCCCCCTCGCGCAGCGCGGCCACGGCCAGCGGCAGGCTGCCGTCCACCGGACTGAGATGCCCACCAAGGGAGAGTTCCCCGGCCATATACCAGCCATCCACCGCTTCGGGGTTGAGCGCCCCGGACGCCGTGAGCAGGCCGACGGCCATGGGCAAGTCATAGGCGCTGCCCTCCTTGCGCACGTCCGCCGGAGCCAGGTTCACCGTGACCCGTGCCGGGGGCAACTTGAAGCCGCTGTTTTTGAGGGCGGAATACACGCGTTCCTTGGCTTCACGCACCGCGCCGTCCGGAAGCCCCACCATGGTGAATGCGGGCAGTCCGGAGCGAGAAAAATCGACTTCAAGGGAAACGGGAAAGGCGTCGATGCCCATGAGTGCGGCGCAGCGGACGGTGGAAATCACGGGGGCTCCTTGGCTGAAGTGTTCAAGATGAGTATATAACTGGAGTTCTTTTGTAAAGAATCGCCTATTTCTTTGTTGGTGGCGTTTGCGTTGGTTGCTGACGCGAAACGGGATTGACTTGTATCCCCCATTTAATAAAATAAAGTCATGAATATGCTCGATGATCCGCGCCTCAAGGTAGGTTGCCAGCGTTGTGAAAAGCTGCCTGATCCGCTTCCGGCCAGAGGAACGTTGTACCTTGCCCCGCCAATTATCCAGACCACTGACGCTCTCAGGGAACAGTTGGACAGGATGGGACTGCCGTTTGAGGAAGTGCATCAGTCCGTTTTCGCCGTGCCGTTTACGCGTCCCGAACTGGAACGCATATGCGAGGACGGTGTCTGTGACGTCAGCCAGCTTGAATTGCGGGATACCAAGTCCCTGATCCTTGCCGAAGGTGAGGAGCTGAGCATGCACCACCTTACGCGCATGGAGCCATTCGCCTCGGTGGTGGCGCGGCTTCGCGGGGAATGGCTCATAGATTTGCTGCGGGATCAGCGGTTGTACTCGCATTTTCATCCCATCGTACACACGCAGGAGCCGCAGCGGATATTCGCCTATGAATGTCTGGCCCGCGGCAGGGACAAGGAAGGCGGACCGGTCTTTCCCGGCACCATGTTCGATATCGCGGTTTCCGCGGACCTGTTGTTCAATCTGGACAGGGCCTGCCGTTTGAGCGCCATCCGGGGCTGCGTGGAACACGGCATCGAATCGAACGTGTTCGTCAACTTTACGCCCGGAACCATCTACAATCCGAAGCACTGTCTCAAGACCACCCTGCGCGCCGTGGAGGCCGCGGGACTCAGTCCGTCGCAGGTGGTGTTCGAAGTGGTGGAGAGCGAAGAGGTCACCGACCCAGACCATCTGCTGAACATATTGAATTACTACCGGGAGCACGGCTTCCGCGTGGCACTTGATGATCTCGGCTCCGGCTTCTCGTCCCTGAACCTGTTGACCCGCCTCAGGCCGGACTTCGTCAAACTGGATATGGAGCTGGTCCGGGATGTGGATCACGACGAGTTCAAGGTGGTCATCACCACCAAGCTGCTTGCCATGGCCCGCAGTCTGGGGGTGCAGACCATCGCCGAGGGCGTGGAGACGGTGGAGGAGTGGAAGTGGCTGCGCGAGCACGGCGCGGACTATGTGCAGGGTTTTCTTTTTGCGCGCCCGGCCGCTCCGCCGCCAGTGGTGGTCGTGCCGGAGGGCGGCTGACCTGAAGAACATCATTTGCCCGGTAAAAAAGGCGGACCGTCGGTGGACGGCCCGCCTTTTCATATTCGTGAAGCGTCGGTCTATTCGTAGATGCCGCCGGTGCTGGCGGAGGTCACGAGCCGCGCATAGCGTCTGAGGAAGGGCGAGTTGATTTCCTTGATCACGGGCGTGAAGTCCTTGCGCCGGGCTTCCAGTTCGGCCTCTTCCACCTGCAGTTCGATGCTGCGGGCCGGGATGTCGATGGCGATGAGGTCGCCTTCGCGGATCAGGCCGATGGGGCCGCCCGCCGCCGCTTCGGGGGAGACATGCCCGACGGCCGCGCCGCGCGTGCCGCCGGAGAAGCGGCCGTCGGTGATCAGGGCCACTGAGTCGCCGAGGCCCATGCCCATGATGGCCGCCGTGGGGGAGAGCATTTCGCGCATCCCCGGGCCGCCCTTGGGGCCTTCGAAGCGGATGACGACCACGTCGCCGGATTTGATCTGTCCGTCGAGGATTGCGGTCATGGCGTCCTCTTCGGAGTCGAACACCCTGGCCGGGCCGGTGCGCTGCATCATCTCCGGAGCCACGGCGGACTGCTTGACCACGCATCCCTCGGGCGCGAGCGAACCGAAGAGCACCGCGATGCCGCCTTCCTCGCTATAGGGCGAGTCGATGGGGCGGACGACTTCGGTGTCCGCGTTGACGGCCTTGATGTCCTTGAGGTTCTCGCCAACGGTCTTCCCGGTGACGGTCAGCGCGTCGAGGCTGATGAGGTCGCGCTTGGCAAGCTCGGTCATGACGGCCGGGATGCCGCCTGCGGTGTTCAGGTCCTCGATGTGGTGTGCGCCCGCCGGAGAGAGCTTGCACAGGTTCGGGGTGGCGCGGCTGACCTCGTTGAACAGGTCCAGCGAGAGATCGAGGCCCGCTTCCGCGAACAGGGCGGGCAGGTGCAGGGTGGTGTTGGTGGAGCAGCCAAGCGCCATGTCCATGGCCACTGCGTTGCGAACGGCCTTTTCCGTGACGATGTCGCGCGGCTTGATGTCCTTTTCGAACAGGTTCATGACCTTCATGCCGGCGTCCTTGGCGAGGCGGCGGCGTCCGGACATGACGGCCGGGATGGTGCCGTTGCCCGGCAGGGCAAGGCCGATGGTCTCGGACAGGCAGTTCATGGAGTTGGCGGTGAACATGCCCGCGCAGGAGCCGCAGGTGGGACAGGCGGACTGTTCCAGTTCCTCAAGCTCCTCCTCGGTCATGCTGCCGGCCTTGACGCGGCCCACGCCCTCGAAAACGGTGATGAGGTCGCTCTTGCCGCGGTTGCCCGCCAGCATGGGGCCGCCGGAAACGATGATGGCCGGGATGTTCAGACGCAGGATGCCCATGAGCATGCCGGGCACGATCTTGTCGCAGTTGGGGATGCAGATGAGCGCGTCGAAGGGGTGCGCGGTGGCCATGATCTCCAGCGAGTCCGCGATGACCTCGCGGCTGGGCAGGGACATCTTCATGCCTTCGTGGTTCATGGCGATGCCGTCGCAGACGCCGATGGCCGGGAACTCGACCGGGGTGCCGCCCGCCATGCGCACGCCGTCCATGGCCGCCTGCGCAATCTCCCGTAGGTGCACGTGTCCGGGAATGATGCCGTTCTGTGCGTGGCAGACGCCCACCAGCGGGCGGTCCATTTCCTCGCGGCTCATGCCGGTGGCGTACAACAGGGAACGGTGCGGCGCCTTTTCGAGGCCGCCGGTCATCTTCTTGCTTCTCATGTGATCCTCTCCTTGGGTTCCGTTTGATCCCCCGGAGTTCAAACCGGAACGGCGCCGGGTGTCAAGGGACATTGCCAATCGGACCGCTCAGGACACAATCACATGTTCAGAATTACGCCCCCGCCGGACCGTCCGGCGGGGGCTGCCGGAGAGCGACGCCCCGGGGACCATCCCCGGGACGCAGCCAGTATAGCCCCTGTTTGCGGCACATGGCGTTTCCGGCGGGTCTGCGGGCATGGAAAGGACAACATTCCCTGTTGACGGCGCAAAAAAGCCCGCTTCTCAAGAAGCGGGCCTGATGTCGGTGGAGAAAACTATCAGCCGCCTAGCGCCTGACGTAATCCTCGATGCGTTGCAGCGCCTTGGGAAGCTTGGTGACCACGTCGCCCACCGCTTTCGGGACGATGCCCGCCTGCATTGCTTCGTCCAGCGATTTTCTGAACTCATTGTTGCCGGTGAAGTCCCGGTACATATCCTGAACGGGATCGGTAATCGTGTCCTCCATGGTGTCGTACAGAGTACCGAGTCCTTCGCGGATGGGGCCCCTCTTCTGCTTCCCGGTTTTTTCCATGGAAGGGTTGCGGGGCATGATGCCGCCGGTGGTCATGCGGCCACGACCGGGCGTTTTGGGTTTGTTTTCTTCGCCGTAGTCGTGGTTCATCGACGTTTGCATGCCGTCGTCCTCCGGGACCCAACTGTCGGGCTTTTCTTCCACCCACCATGTCATGAGCCTGTGCGGATCGCTCCACTTGTCGCGCAGGTTTCCGTCGCGCCGAACGGGCTCGTACACGCCGTCGCCGTAGCGGAGCCATTGGCGGTTGAATCCGCCCGTGCGCGGGTCGAAAGTAAGCTTTTTGTACCTGTCCTGATGTCCGGGTAAGACCATGGTCCTGTCCTCCTGTTTTGGCCAGCGGCCGTTTGACGTTTGGGGACAAGTGTACCCCGTCCCGGCTGTCCGGGACGTCAACGGGCGATTCAGGAGCGAAATCGGCGTGTGAAAGGCGCTTGACAGGGGTTCAGCCGCGTCTGCCGAACAGGAACCGTTGCAGGTCGCCGAGGGTGCGGCATTTGGCGGAGTGGACCGCGGGCGAGAAGCCGAGGCGTTTGGCCTGCGCCTTGCGCGTGTCGTGGCCGGGCGCGCTGCGGATCTGTCCGTTGAGGTCCACCTCGCCCCAGAAGATGGCGCCTTCCGGCAGGGGCTGGTCGTAGAAGGTGGAGAGGATGGCCGCGGCCACGGCGAGGTCGAGGCCCGGGTCGCGGGTCACCAGTCCTCCGGCCAGCTTGGCGTAGATGTCGTACTGGCCCAGATTCAGGTTCAGCCGCTTCTGCATCACCGCCAGCAGCAGATGCAGGCGGTTGCCGTCAAGACCGAGGGCCGTGCGCCGGGGATTGGAGAGATGCGACTCCGTGGACAGGGCCTGCACTTCCAGCGCAAACGGGCGATGCCCGTCTACGGCCAGCGCCAGAGCCGTGCCCGGCAGGGATGTGTCGCGCTTGCCGAGGAAGTGGGTGGACGGATCGCCCACCGGGGTCAGGCCGGTCTCGTGCATATCCATGACCACCAGCTCGTCGGATGGGCCGAAGCGGTTCTTTAGCACACGCAGGATGCGCGAGCGGGTGCGCCGGTCGCCTTCAAGGTAGAGCACCGTGTCCACCATGTGTTCCAAAAGTTTGGGACCGGCGATCTGGCCGTCTTTGGTAACGTGGCCTACGAGGATCAGCGCCGTGCCCTTGGCCTTGGCGCGTTCGATGAGTTCCGTGGAGACCGCGCGCACCTGCGACACGCTGCCGGGAAGTCCCTCGGCGCGCGGGGAGGCCAACGTCTGCACCGAGTCCGCGATGATCAGGTCGGGCGGGTTCGGGCCTTCAAGTGCGTCCAGAAGCTCGTCGGCGTTGCTGGTGGCCACGGCTTTCAGCGTGGGCGAAAGACGACTGATGCGTTCGGCGCGGTTCTTGAGCTGCGGCAACGACTCTTCACCCGAACCGTACACCACCTCATCCCCATCGTTGGCTCGTGTCCCCGCGAGTTGCAGGAGCAGGGTGGATTTGCCCACGCCTGGCTCGCCGCCGAGCAGTATGGCGGCGCCCGGAACAAGGCCACCGCCCAGCACCGGGTCCAGACCTTCCAGACCGGTGGGGCGGGCGTCGAAATTCTCGGTGCTGCACTCGGAGAGCGGCTGGGGTTTGGAGGCACGCAGAGCAGGTGCCGGAGCGGAGCCGGATTTCTTGGCGCTGCGTTCGGTGACGGCGGCGAGGGTGTTCCACTCTCCGCATCCGGGGCATTGTCCCTGCCAGCGACCGGAGCGCGCGCCGCATTCCGTGCAGCGGTAAACTTCCTTGGTCTTCATGCGCTAGCCCGCGATGCGGTCCTTGATCTGGCGGAAAAACTCCTGAAGGAAGGCCGGAGACGTTTCCTTGCCGTCCACGTCAAGACGCCAGAGCAGAACCACAAGATTGCCACGCGGTGTTTTGGTGCCACCGAAAAAGAGTTCGTGACGCTCGCCGTTGGCGGCCTGCATCTCGTAGACCCATGAACGATCACGGCGCTCCCAGCTGGAGCGGCCAGCGTTTCCGGCCTCGTTCTCAAGAGCGTGAACAAAGCCGCGAAGCGGCAGGCGGCCCGGCACTCCGAGGAATTCGCCCTGTTCGTTGCGGATGACGATGGGCGTGTCCATGAAGGTGTCGGACGGATGCTCCATGCCGGTGGCGCCGGCTTTGGCCGAGGTCTCGTCCTGACGTTCCGCTTCGGCTTTTTCCGCTTCCTCGCGCTCTTCGCCCAGTTCGTAGGATTTGACCCCTTCGCGTCCGCGCACGTTGAGGATGCGGCGTCTGGGACGATGCGCCTTCTCTTCTTCAACGGGAGCGGATGCTGCTTCTTCGCTCGGCTCGGGAGTCGGGTCGGGCGATTCAGCTTCGGAGCCGGGGCGGTCCATGTCCGGCGAAAAGGTGTGCGTTCCGGGTGAGGGAGTCGTGCCGCGCAGGGTTTCCAGCATCTCGGCAAAGCGTTCCTGATTGCGGGTCTCGGTGGCAACGAGTCCCTCGATGGCCTTCTCAAGCTTCTTGAGGCGCTGGTCAGAGCGGGCCTGCGCCGTGGCGAGCTGGGCCATGCCGTGCATCATCTGTCCGGCGGTTTCGAAGAATTTTTCCATGTACTCGGGGGATACGCCGGAGGTCGGGTCGGCGGGCTGCGCAGTGGAGGCCTGCTTTGCACCCTTGCCGGATTTGTCCTTGCGGTACTCCTTGAAATTCTCCTTGAGGACTTTCCACGTGGCATTGACGGACATGCCCTTGGCGAAACAGTCGCGGATGGTCAGGCATATCTCGCCCGCTTCCGGCCTGAAGCGGATGGGCTTGCCCTCGGTGAGCACCGGGATGAAATTGGGAAACTTGCGGCGGTAGCTCTTGATGGTGGTCTCGGACACGCCGCAGAGCTTGGCGAGGTCCTTGTGAGTCAATGCTTCCGACATGGATGATCCTCCGCGTTTTGAAAATCGTCGTGCTTCGTCGTCCCAATATTTACAAAGATTTATGTGATGACGATAGCTTTCCGGAAGGGTAACGGTAAACCGCTGCCTGGTCAAGGCGCGAGATGCGGAAAGGGTGGGGGAAATGCGCCGGAGTTCCATGGCTGGAGCTCCGGCGCGGCGGGGAAGATTATGCGTCCTCGAAGAGGTTGTCCACTTCTTCGTAGACGTACTTCATGTACATCATTTTGGGGGAGCCGCCCATGGCCACGGCGAGCAGCCCGGCGTCGATGATCTCGTCGCGGCTGGCGCCCTGAGAGGCGGCGTTCTGCACATGGAGAGAGATGCACATGTCGCACTGCGAAAGGATGGAGCAGGCGATGAGGATGAGGCTCTGGTTCTTGCCGTTGATGGACGAACCTTTCTTGATGGTTTCGGTAAAGCCACGATAAGCCTTGAAGATATCGCGGCGGTTCTTGTTCATCTGACGAAAGAGTTCCACTGCTTTTTCTGCGGGTTCCTGCATGTCGGCACTCCTTGGCTTTGCCCGCGTGCGGGCGTTGAAAAGGGGTCGGGCACGGTACTTTTCGGCAGCATTGCGCTAGCAGGAGTATTTTGCTCCTGTCAAATGAAAGGGCCTGAGATTGGCAAGTGTGCAAAAAGCAGCAGGGATATTATTGCGAAAAGGAAAATGTTACTTCTCGCCGGTGACGAGCTGGTGCAATGCGCCGCGTTTCTCCATGAGTTCAGTGTAGCCGCCCTGTTCCACGACCCGGCCCGATTTGAGGACCACGACCTTGTCGTAGTGCTTGAGCAGGTCGAGGCGGTGGATGACCGCGATGACGGTGTTGTGGCCCTTGAACTTGTTGGTGATGAGGTTCTGCACACGGGACTGGGAAGCATTGTCCAGCGCGGCGGTGGCCTCGTCGAGAATCATCACCGGCGGGCTCTTGAGGAACGTGCGGGCCAGCGCGATCTTCTGCCGCTGACCGCCTGAAAGCCGGTCGCCCATGCTGCCGACCTCGAAGCTCAGGCCCATCTCCACGATTTGCTCCAGAACGCCTTCCATTATAAGCAGCTGCATGATGCGTTGGTTGATGCGTTCCTCGTTGCCCTTGCCCACCTTGACGCGGCCGAAGACGATGTTGTCCTGAATGGAGCGGGTGTGCACGTAGTTCGCGGGGTTCAGGAAATCCAGTGCGTCGGGATCGACCTCCGTCATCATGTGCATGAACGGCTTTCTGGCGTCCACGAGGGCCTGCGCCAGATCATCCGGAATATCCATGAGCCCGTGCGTGCCGGGCGTACACATAAGGGCCAGATGCAGCAGCAGGGTGCGCGTCTCGTCCGTCAGTTCGCGGCCCTGATCAATACGGCCCACGATGCGCAGCACTTCTTCATACTGCTCTTCGGAAACCGGGCTCTGCCGCAGCATTTCAGGGTGTTCGCGGTCGCGCCCAACGGCGCCCACGGTGCGAAGCGCAATCTCGGCTCCCAGCTCTTCCAGCGGGCCGCGAAGATCCCGCGCATCAAGGAAGCTCAGGAATACTTCATTGCGGTGCAGTTCGGAGGTGACCCATTCCGGTTTGTTGGGCGCGCCCCACACGACGTTGGCTCCGGCGCGCAGGTAATAGGAGTATTTTTCCGGGTCAAAGAACTCCAGGTCGTCGCGCAAATCTTCGGCGTGAGACTCGCGGAACTCTTCGCGCGCGTGGATGACGGCTTCCACAAGGTCGGCGTGCTTCTTGGGGTCGAGGGTGAAGCGCAGTCCGAATCCGAGCACGTCAAGGAACAGCCCCACCTGCTGGACCACCTCGATGGTCTTGTCCAGTGATGGTTCCCCGTTTTCAGTGGCTTCGGGACAATAGCCGCCCTGAAGCTTGAGCGCCCGGCAGGAGTAGAGCAGGTTGTCGCGCACCGTACCGCTGAATATGAACGGCTGTTGCGCCACCATGCCCACATTCCGGGTTACGTCCTGCTTGCACAGGTCATTGATCTCGTGGCCGTCCAGCGTGGCGGACCCGGAAGTGTAGCGGTAGAGCTGCGCGATGCACAGGGCCAGAGTGCTCTTGCCAGAGCCGGAGAAGCCCACCAGCGCCACATGTTCGCCGGGTGCGGCGGTCACGTTCACCTTGTCCAGCAGGCGGATGCCGCCGCCCACGTCGTAGGTCAGGTTGCTGACTCGGATATCACCGTCAACGTCCAGTCGGTTTCCATCGGCACAGGTGAGCGAATGGTCCGGATCGACGTCGAAGCCGTCCATGACCTGCTTGTAGCGTACCGAACTGTCGATGAAGTTCTGCCAGAAGTCCATCAGCTCCTTCCACGGGTCGTAGAGCTTTTCGTAGGCAGAAAGAAACGCCACCAGCGCACCGAGGTCGAAGCGACCCTTGATGGCGAGGTAGCCGCCCACAAGGAAGAGGATGAACGGACCGAGGCTCTGGAAGAAGTTGTTCACGAACTTGATGCCGAACTTGAACGCGTTCATGCGCAGGGTGGCGGCATACAGTCGTTGGATCACCTCACGGAATTTGCCGGACTCCAGCGGGATGGAGGCGTTGGAATGCACCTCGTGCACGCCGCTGATGGATTCCCCGATCAGCCCGGAGACCTGCTGGTTCTCGTTGATGCGCTCGCGGTTGGCGCGGTTGAAATATTTTTGCAGGCGGGGAATGACGAGAATCTCGATCGGGTAAATCGAAACACTGAGGGCACCCAGCAACGGGTTGAGGTAGAACATGTATCCGGCCATGGCCAGAAAGGTGAGGATGTTTACCAGCGGCACGGCCACGGCGGCCCCGATGAAGGTTGCAACGGGAATCAGTTCGGTGATGGTGTAGGATATGACCTGTCCCGGCGATGTGTGCCGGTAGAAATTGATGGGCAGGGACAGCACGTGGGCGTAAAGTCTTTCTCGGATGGTCTTGAGGGTGCGTTCGCCGATGTAGTTCTGCAGCAGGTTGATGGCGTACTTCAGGATGCCCGCGAGGACCGTGGCGCCGATGTAGAAACCACAGTAGAGAAAGAGTTTGTCGATGTCGCGCATGCCGATGGCTTCGTTGATGATGCGTTTTTGCATCTCAAGCGGCAGGATGCGCATTCCCACGGTCACGAGGATGATCGCGGCGGTAAGCAGCTGTAGCTTGGTATTCCGGTGGAAGACCCAGGAGTAGAGTGAAGTCTTGGTTATCGGCGTGGCGTCGTTGTTCTGCATGTAATGCCCGTGTTGCGGTCCAGTTTGCGTTCCTATAAAGGAATCTTGGATTCATGGGATATTACGTGAATAGCAGCGGGAATCCAAGAGGATTTACGAACTCCGGGACTTGCGGGGTTATCAAGTCTCTCCTTTCCGGCTATCATGACTTTCGAGGCGTTCATGAAACTGAGTATCCGCTGGAAATATTTTCTTCTTCTCCTGGCGTTCAGCCTTGTCCCCCTGCTGGGCATGCGCGAACTGTTGGGTGTGCTCGGCGCTCGCGTGGTGGACGAGGTGGCAACCAGCGCCAGACGGGACGTGGGCGCGCTCATCCGACAGGGGTTGCTCAATGCCGTCACCGGGGCCGCCGAGATTCTCGAAGGCGAAGGAACCGCGTACGCCCTGAGCGCCGAGATGCTTGCCGACACCGCAGCGCACAAGCTGACCAGTCCGCCCTCGGAGCTGGTGGAAGAGTTGCGGCGCAGGGTCGGTCCGGATGCCGAAGTGGAGAATCATTATTTTCTCATAGACCGTACCAGCGGCAGTCCGGTCATGGGGCCGCCGGCGGAAAGCGGGGAAAGGTATTTCCGCATGGATCGCAAGGGGCGCGGCCGCAGCCTCTCCGTGGACCGTGACAGACTCGGCGTGCTGCTCCCTGTCGGGATGAGCCGTGAGATGGCGCGATCCGAAATTGATGCCCTTGCGGCCATGCTGCCAGAAATCCGGGCGCTCTATCGCTCGCTGGACAGCAGCCCGTTCTGGATTCACGTGGATCTGGAATCCGGGGTGCGGGCCATCTATCCCGGCCACAAGGGATATCCACTCATGTATGACCACCGCCTCACGGAGTGGTATCGACGCGCCAAACGCAGCGATAGGGAGGCCGTCTGGACTTCTCCGGTGGTGGATCCGGTGACCCGGCAGGTGGTGGGGTCCATCAGCCAACCCATACGGGATCGCGACGGCAGGCTGCTCGGCGTGGCCACGCTGGACATTTCCCTTTCAAAGTTGCTTCAGGAAAACCGGCTGAAAGACCAATGGGGCGGAGACCAGTCTTCGTTTCTCGTGGTGCGCGACAACCATCCCGAAGGCGGTCGGGGTCTGCTGGTGGTGGCCCAGCGCGAATACGGTGACGGGTTGGCCAACTGGCAGCTCGGCATCCGGCGGGAATGGCTCGAATCCGAAGCCGAAACCGAGTTTGCCCATTTCGTGGAGCGCGTGGAAACCGAATCCAGCGGTATTGCCGAGATGCCCTACAGGGGAGAGCCCGCCCTGTGGGCCTTTGCCTCGAAGCCTTCGTACACGTTCATGGTCATCCTGCCGGTGAAGGCCGTGGAAGAGTATCCCGGCAAGGTTCATGCGACCATAGAAGGTCTTTTCGACAAACTGCGTGAGTATTCCCAGTGGGCGATACTCGCCCTGCTCGGCGCAGTCGGTGCGGTTGCGCTTTATTGGTCCAACAAGTCCACGGCGCCGTTGCTTTCCATGGCGGATACGGCCAAACGGCTTTCCGACGGCGATTTTTCCGCGCGCATGGATCAGTGCTTCGGCGACGAGCGCGACGCTCTCATAAGCACCTTCAATGAAATGGGGCCGCGCCTGCGGGAACACATGCGCATCCGTCGGGACATGGAGCTTGCCAGCACCGTGCAGGAGCTGCTGCTGCCGCGGGAGAATCCGGACCTTCCGGGATTCGAGATTGCGGGGGCGCTCCTGTACAGCGACCAGACCGGGGGTGATTATTTCGACTATCTGCCGGTGCGCGGCAAGGACCGTCCGGCACAGGCCGTTGTGGTGGGGGACGTCACCGGCCACGGAATGCAGGCGGCCCTGCTCATGGCCACGGCCCGCGCGCTTCTGCACGGACTCTCCGGCGCGCGCCTGCCGCTGGGCGACCGCGTCAGCCTCGTCAATCGCAGCCTGAGCGCGGACCTTGAGGATACGGGCCGCTTCATGACCATGTTTTATCTCCAGCTGGAAGTCGGATCGGACGTCATCAAGTGGGTGCGGGCGGGCCACGATCCGGCCTTCACCCTCAAGCCGGGCAGCGACGAGTTCGGGCGCCTTGAGGAAGGCGGCCTTCCGCTGGGCGTGGATCCCGACATGGCCTATGAATCCCATGAGGGACGGCTGGAGCCGGGCGAACTGGTGATCCTCGCCACCGACGGCATATGGGAAGCCTGCTCGCAGGAGGGCGAAATGTTTGGCAAGAACCGCTTCCTTGCCATCATCCGGCAAAACAGGGATAAAGAGGTCGGAGAGATCGTTTCCGCAGTGTTTCGCGAGGTGAACGCCTTTGCGGGAAGCGCAAGGCGGGAGGACGATATGACCATGGTGGTCATCCGTCGAAAAACCGAATCTCCGGAGTGGACGTGACGTATCACAGCACAACGTTCCGCATGACCAACAAGCAGAAGTGCTTTCAGATATTCCGGCCTCAGGTGGAAGAGTTCGGACAGCGGTACGGTCTGTCCCAGAAACAGGTCTTCAACCTGACGCTGGTCATCGACGAGCTCATTACCAACATCCTTTCATACGGATACACGGACCTTGAGGAACACTTCATCGAGGTGACGCTGGGCATCGACGGCGACAGGCTGATCATCGAGATTCGCGATGACGCGGAGCCGTTCAATATTCTGGAGGCCCCGGAGCCGGAGCTTGACCTGCCGGTGGAGGAGCGGGTACGTCCCGTCGGCGGCATGGGAGTGCATATCGTGAAGAAGCTCATGAACTGCATCGAGTACCGCCGGGAAGATGGTCGCAACGTGCTGCGGCTGGAAAAGGACATCAACGACGAGTGCCCCTGCGGGTGCTGATCACTGGGAGAAGATCAAATGCCTGTTGAGCAGATGAAAGAAAACGGAGTCTCGGTGCTGAACGTGCAGGGCAGCCTCGGGTCCGACGAGACGCAGGAGCTTGAGGACGCCGTCCTCGGACTGCTGGAAAACGGCGAAACCCGCCTGGTTTTCGATTTTTCCGAATTGGATTACATCAACAGCTCCGGCCTTCGGGTGCTCGTGCTTGCCTACCAGCGGCTTAAGAAGGCTTCCGGAACCGTGGCCATCTGTGGAGTCAAGGACTACATCCGCGAGATCTTCGAGGTCTCCGGCTACGACAAGATTTTTTCCATGTACCCGGATCGCGGGCAGGCACTGGAGGAACTCTAGCGACGCGTTTGTCGCGGGACGATCAGGCTCCCGCCGCTATCCGCACCACCACCAGCGTAATGTCGTCGTCGGGCTTGGGGCAGAATCCCCCGACGGCCCGAAAGATGGCGCGCATCATTTCCGCCGAGTCGCTGGACGCATGTTTGCGGACCACGTTTCTCAGTCTTTCTTCGCCGAACATTTCACCGCCGCACCCGGCTTCGATCAGGCCGTCGCTGAGCAGCAGCAGGTATCGCTGGTGCCGGGACGGTTCGAGCCGTTCCGTCCGGTAGCTCCAGTCCCTGTCCACGCCTAGAGGGATGTCCATGGACTTCAGTCGGCTGAATTCGTCTGTGGCCGGTGTGTAGACAAGCGAAGAAGGGTGGCCTGCGCCGCACCACTGGATGCCGCCCTGCATATCCGTGAGGACGAGGAATGCCGTGACGAACCTGCCGGTTTTTTCAACATCAAGGGCGAGCTGGCTGTTGGCTCTTTGCACTATCCGCCCTGCGTCCAGCGTTTCGTCAGACGCTGCCAGCCGCAGGTAGGCCCGGCATGAGGTCATAAGCAGGGCGGCTGCCACGCCGTGCCCGACCACGTCGCCGACCACGATGGCGGTGCGCTCCCCGCTTTTGATGTAGTCGTAGAAATCGCCTCCGGTCTCGTCGCTGTAGAGGCTGCTCCCGGCGATATCCAGCCCCTCCACTTCAGGCGGGCGCGGCAGGAAGTTCAGCTGTACCTCGCGGGCGATTTCAAGCCCTTTGCGCATACGCAGGCTGTCGCGCAGGCGGATGATCATGCTGTTGGTGTGCCCGGCGATGAAGCCCAGTTCGTCGTTGGTGGCCACGGCGGCGAGTTTGGAGAAATCGCCCTCGCTGACCCGTTCGAGCACTTCTGTCTCGTTGTCGAAAAGCAGGCGCAGGTTGCGCGATGAGGAAATGATCAGGTTGAGGGTGAGCAGGAGCAGCACGCCCATGACGAAGGACACTTCAAACAGCACCGACCGCGTTACGCGCGAAAAGGTGTCCGGCGATGCGGGTTGTACCGCCAGCCAGTTGATGTCCCGCACGAAGACCAGCAACAGTACGATGGAAGTCAGGACGATGATCGCCACGGCCACGGCAGTGAATCGGTGCGTGAGCGGGACCATGCGCCGGGGCGGGCGCCTTGCACCGCGAATCTTGCGGGCTGCGTGAATGACGGCGCGTTCCCGTGCCAGAGCGAGGTCGAGGGAGGCGAACAGTCCGAGGGTGACGATGGCCAGACTCAGTTTCAGGCCGCTGCCCACGAAGGGAAAACCCGGAATAAGCCACAGTTCCAGCGCGCCCGCCAGAGCGGCCAGCGTGAAAAGGCTCATGTCCATCCTGAACTGCAGCGAGGATCGAAAAAGCAACGGGGCGGCATCCACCTGTCGCGGCTCCAGAAAAGAGCGCACGCCGAGTGCGGCGACAAGGGGGACCGCCGTGTATATGGAAAGCTCCCACACGGGAAGCGAGTCCATGAACGGTCAGACCTGACCACCGTAAAGCACGGTGGCCGCAAAGATGAACAGGTAGTTGATGAGTGCCCGCACCGGGCCTCCGGGAGCTTGCGGCCGGCCCGCCGTGCGGACCGCGACCGGGGTTTCCTTGATACCTTTTGATTTACGGGATGATCTCGCGTAAAACAAGAGCGTAGTCCAAACGAAATACCCTCACGGAAAACGAACATGAAAAAACTGTTGTTCGCCTGCGTCATTCTCGCCGGGATAGCCGTCACTGCGGCCCACGCCGCCGAAGTGCCCGAAACCATTGCCGGGATAACTCTCGGCGAGTCTTTTGACGAATACAAGGACCTGTGCCGGATGGAGTTTTACGGCTCCAATTCGGACATCATCTTTCTCAAGGATGCGCCGCTCAAGGAAGAGGCCATACCCGGTATTCGCGGTGGCGACATCTATGCCGCCACCTGCGCCCACCCCGGAAAGGTCGTACGGGTCAAGCTCAAGTTCTCCGATCGGAAGAAGCGTCTTTATGAGAACCTGCTGAAGCGTTACAAGGACAAGTTCGGCGAGCCGGACAATTACAAGGGCGATGCGTTCCGCAACGTGGTGGCCTGGGAATGGCTCATCTCGGATGATTCGCGAACCGTCAACCTCACCCTGATGTACAGCATCGACCCCGAGTTCAGGCCCGGCGTCTCCATCAAGATGACTGATGAGACCCTGCTGCGCGAAGACTACGAGTGCTACCAGAAAAAGCACCACGAGCCGCACCGCCGCATGATGCATCGGGGAATGATCGACTTGGACGACTTCGTGCCCAAATAACCATGACGCCCGGAACCCTCGCCTGGAACGGCATTTCATTCCATCCCTGCGGGCTGCCGTTGCGCAGGCTCGATCCGGACTCGGCTGTGCTGGGCGACGGAGCCGACGCGGTTCAGCTGCGCTGGAAACGTCTGTCCGGCCCGTTCCGCCCGGAGCGACACCTCAAACGGCTCTTCGGGCGCGGTGCCCGGCCCGAAATCCACGAAGGCAGTCCGGCCAACGGCTTCCATTGCGTCTATTTCGAAACCCCCGATCTGTGCGGCTCGGTGCTGCATCATCCCGGCAGCGGAATGGTGGTGGAGCTGCAGCACGCGCCCGGCGCCCTGCCGGAATCGCTCATCCCGTCGATCAAGGACCACAGCGCCGGAGACACCGTGCCATGGCGCGTCTTCGACATCGCCGCGAGGCTTCCGGCCCGCTGGCTGCTGCGTTCCAGTGCCTTCAGGCCGGGCCACTTCAAGCTGGTGTTCGAGGTAGTGGGCAGACGGCGCGTGCCGGAATCCCCGAAAAAGGGCGGCAGGCGGCCCGCCGAGGTCCGGTTGGAGCGATTCGCCCCCGCCGATGCCCTGTTGGGGAAAAAGACGCTCGCCGAGTGGGCCTCGGGTATTTGGAAAAAAGAGCCGTTGCCGGATGAAGCCGATGACGACGGCGCAGTGCGCTGGGACGTCCGCCCCTCGCTGCTGCGGCGCATGATGCCCGGGACGGCTTTCAGGCGTGGCGTGGTGCATCTCTCGCAAGGGCATAATGCCATTCTGGCGACGCTGCTGCGGGGCAGAAAACCCTTTGACGACGATTTTTCCCGGATAACGGAGAATTATGGGATTGTTCCGACGGAAGAAGGCTAAAAGGCCCATCATCAACCGGGAACAGGCCATGGGCATGGTTCCGGTCCGTAACGATCACGTGGCCGAAGAGCGGGTGGACGGAGCCTTGCGGCTGGTCTACGAAGCCACGGTCAGGCCGTGGTTCGCTGGGCCTGCGGAGAAGCTGGGCCTCTGGGACGGCAAACCCATGACCAAAAGAGTGGAGTTGGACGAGATGGGGCTTTTCGTGTGGAAGCGCATCGACGGTCACCACTCGGTGCGGGATATCGCAACAGAATTTCGCGAGCGTTACGGGGTACTGCAGGACGAAGCCGAACTCTCGGTGGCCTCATTCATCAAGATGCTCGGGGAGCGCGGAATCATCGGTGTCAGGCAGGATGAGGCAGACAAGGCCCCTGACACGGCCACTCAGGACACGGCCACTCCGGACACGACCACTTCGGACATGAACGCTTCGGATTCGGACAATCCGGCCTAGCGCAGCCGGACGTCACCCTCTGCGCCGCGGTGAAGGTCCACGGACCGCGGGGGAGCCCACTTCAGGGAAACGCTCTCGCTCACGGAACGGTTGAACGCGACCCTTCTTGCCTCGATGGACCGCATGGCAAGGCGGCGAAGCTCTATGCGTCGTCGGACCTTGGCCGCGCGTTCCTGCGGCATTTCGGTTTCGGCAAGCATGACGGGAGCCTGTTCAGGCGTGGCTTTGCTGCTGTCGCCGGTAAGGAACTCGTTGACTCCGGCGATTTTGTACTCGACCACTTCAACGGGATTGCGGTCGTTGACGGAGTACTCGTAGCAATATTCGCCAACAGAAAAGGCCGTCGCCGCCACCTGAACCACGGGAACTGACGACACTGCGCCTCCCAGCGAAAGCAGCGGTGCCACCGCCGCGACGCATCCTGAAAGCATCAGGCACGTTCCAGCCAGTACAATAAGCCTGCATCCGCTTAGTATGCGTTTTCCCGTCTGCATCATGGCCTCGGACCCTCCTGCCGACCTGAGTCGGAGCGTCTTGCGTTACACAAATCCGGCAAAGCATACTACGAAAAGAATGTTTTCCGCAAGATTGTCAGCAAAATCCACGGACTAGGTGGGCAAAGTGTTTTGTCCATTGATTAGAGATGGTTGAAGGTCTGTTTTTACAGTGTGCCAGAATCGTTTCCAAAAAAGTTCAAGCTGGACTTTAAGGTTTGCGGAAACCTCTTCTTTACCCGGTCCCCCAATACGGGTATTCCTGACAGGTCATGTCGCTACGTGAATCCTTTCGCGCGTATTCGGCCGCGCCGCTCTTCGTGGCCCTGTTCCTTCCGCTTCTCGCCGGAAACGCCGGAAGCGGCGCCGCTTCCGTGCCGGAGCTGCGGGTCATTATGGATTACGCGTGGCTGGCCCTTGCCGCATTCGGGGTGCTGCTGGCGCTCATGGGACGCTCCCGGCAGAATGGAAAAGGGC
>Ga0182238_1000051_pt1 | contig 43379 bp, 38 predicted proteins | sample hydfrates6_PW_90_FD_132439 | JGI IMG/M metagenome (GOLD analysis project Ga0182238, IMG submission 132439) | Subsurface microbial communities from deep shales in Texas, USA - hydraulic fracturing test 6_PW_90 | ecosystem: Environmental > Aquatic > Deep subsurface > Shale gas/oil reservoir >... | reverse complement strand
ATATTTATGGATATAGAGTAAAATCATTATCTTCATATACATCAAATACAGGTTTTAAAGCATTTAAAATACATCGTTTGATTAAAATATTATTTGATTATACACCCAATCATAAATCTTTGGAAATCAATCATCTAAATGGAATCAAAGATGACAATAGTTTAGATAATCTTGAATGGTGTACCGGTAAAGAAAATATATATCATGCAATGGATACCGGTCTTTTGGATCAAGACTATTTAGATGAAAATATCGTTAGAAAAATATGTGAACTTATAGAAGCTGGCGAAAGAGATATTCATATTCGTAAAAAATTTGGATTAATTAAACAAACTGTAAACCAAATTAGAAATCACCAAACATTCACACATATATCTAAAGATTATGATATTGATAAACCAATGCAACCATTTAAAAAAATATCTTTAAATCAATTAAATCAAATAGCCACTTTATTTAAGATGGATCGTGATAATATAATAGATATTACTGCACAAGAAGTGGCTGATTTATATGGTGTAACTAAAAGAAATATGTTTCAGGTTAAAAAATATCTAAGAGATAAAGGACATAGGTTTTAAACCTGTGTCTTTTTTTTTTACAGAATTTTCTTGTTTCCAAATATTCATTTCAGAATAAATGTACTCTCTTACGAGATAGTCGTTACACTTTGTAATTAGCACGGTATTACCAACCTATCCATATATGGATGTCAGGCTCTCTTACACAGCTCCTTCGTCTTAGAATACTCTAAGCTTATTCCACTGTTACCGTTAGCATAGTTATAAACTATACACCCTTATCTAAGGTTAAAGAAATGTTTAACTTACAGATTACTCTGTAGTGCGACTACTAATTAATCGCCTTTCTTGGACTATCATCTCTATTACCAACATCTGTAGTTAATGCTTCTGAAGCAGTTAATATACGCTTTGAATCTAGATCATCTACATCTTCTAAATCAACATTCTCCATAAATCCTCTTGCTGATTTAATCATAGGATCTACTGCCATATGTTTTGTAACACCAATAGAACCAGAGTAACTGGATACTGGTGAGAACTTACCATAAAAGGATGGATCATATAATCTTTTATCAGCTGTATAAGCTCTATCTTCATTAATACCTCTTAATCCTTTAAAGGATGCTGAAGAATATTTATCTATTTCTCTTATAGGATTAATAGTGGAATATTCTTGTATATTTGGCAGATCGAATATCTCCTTTATAACCTTATCCTTTGGTATTGAAAATTCAGCATTACTTGAACCTCTTTTTTTCTTAGCAGAAAAATCTTCATACTGTTCAGCCAATACATTATATAATGATGCAGTGATCAATTCTTCAGATCTGATTCTGGAATTTTTAATATCTTTATCATCAGCATTTTCACCTGTAGATAAAAGATAATTAGAATAAATTAATACATCAGAGAACTCTGTAGGTAATGAAAATCTCATTAATACATCTCTAGTTATTGGATCAATCATTAAGTTATTATAGTTATCAATGTATAATGGAAAGTTGTGTGAGCCAGACTCTTCTATTAATATTGATACAGATTTATTTTTATCTTCTAAATCAGTTAAAGAAAAATCTTCTAATTCCATTTTATTTAGATAACTCATAAGTGATGTAGATGCTAAATCATCTAGTTGATAAACAAGATAAGCGTCTTTAAATTCTAATCTTGCTTCGTTAAACTTATCTATTCTAGGTTTAGATGTATCTTCATCTTTTGGTATAATCTTATAATCTAAATCTATCTTATCCATTACATACTGTAATCCTTCGAGATATATTAATATTAAAATTAATGGTGTATCTTTACCTAAGATATAAAGACTAGAATGTCTTATAGTTTTTGGAACAGTGTTTATAGATTCAATGTCTTCTTTTATAATATCGAAATCTCTTTCTTTAAATATCTTAAGTAATAAATCTATAAGTGTTAAACCTTCATAATCATCAGGAGACGATATTACTTCATCAGTTGTATCATAGATAACATCCTCACCATCAATTTGTCCAATTAAGATCTTTTCATATCTTCCATTTACTTTTTCTTGCTCTTCAAAGAAATCAGGATTATCTTCTTTCATTTTATTTAAGTTAAATGAAATATTAAGATCATCATTTTTTACTCTAGCTATCTGTCTTGAAACCTCGTTGTACTCTCTTGTGGTTTCACCTTCTTTAAAGTTCTCTTCATACAGATTACCAAAGGTTATTCCATCCTGTATTTCTTCTACGCCTCTATCTTTATTTTTCTCAACAGCTCTTTTTAAGATAGAATGATTTGGGTTTAAATATTTTCCACCTTTATAATTTAAAAATAATTTATTATAATTTGTGGTTATAATAACTCTATCATCTATTTTAGTAATAGGATTTGGAACAATTTGTGATATTAATGCTTTTTTAGAGCCACCCAAATATAGAAACTTATTATCTATCATCTTAGGTAGATCTACTTTTACATTATGTTGCTTACCTTCAGCATCTTTGAATTTCATCTTAACTGTTTCTTTATAATCTAAGTCATCAGATGATTCTTCAATTGAAACATCTTGTACATATAAAGGTATATCAGTCTCTGAAAAGGCTTGAGCTATATTACCTATATCATAATCTTTTAACTTTTTATCATATGTTTTATTAAAGTTAATAAATGAATTCTTATTAAACTCATCTAAAGATGTTGTGTCAAATGAGGATTCTTCAATAGTTAAATCTTCAATGTTATCTAATATATCCTCAAAGTCCCTTTCATTTATTGATACATTCATAGTGTTTTTTAAATAGTTTCTTTCTTTACTTGATATATTAGAAACCTGACCCATTTTTAAATCATTAACTTCAAGTAATATCTTTGCTACATCTTCTAAATCTTTATCTTCAGATATAATTTCAGATGCTTTTTCTACAGCCTCTATAATTTCTTCATTATCGTCATCATCTGATAATTTAGATATTATCTCCTGTTTTCTCTTTGATATATTGTTTTCATTATTATTTGTTTCAGAGTCGTCTTCCTCATCTTCTATATCTAACTCTTCTATATCTTCCTCATCTAATTTATCAACTACAGCAGTTTTATTTACACTCTCATTAGAGGAAGGAACTATAACTCTAGTTAATCTAATGATTTGAGTCATAATATCTTTAATTGACATATTCATTTCTTCTTTAATAGTTTTAAAGTTTATTTTATAAAGCCCTCTTTGAGAAGTTACAACTATATCTGTATCCCCAAATAATTCTATTAGTTCATCAATATCATTAGCTTCCTTTATAAGAGTCAGGAAAGCAAACCAAATTTTCTTTTCATTTCTATTAGTTTTAATTATCTGACCTTTTTTATAATCATCACCTTTATTAATAGGAATGATAATAACAGTATCAGGATATTGATCGTTAAATACCTTTGGTGATATATACTCTTTAAAAAGTTGCTCTCTTAAAGACCATTTATTATTGGTCCTTTTATAAAATGTATCTATGAATTTAGACACATCATAAACCAAGTTCCTACCATTGTATTGTCTTAAATTTCTATAAAACAATCCTAACTCAGGACACCTTTCCTGAGATTTTTCATACACTTCTTTTAATTTATTTCTCTCATATATATTAACTCCTTGAAATCTTTGTTTCATTATTCTATCTACATATAAACCTGTAACTCTTTTTAAATAGATATGATACTTCTCATTTCTTTGAGATTCTCTTATAAAATCTAGAGTATCATCAAAAGAATTACAAAAAGGAATAATCATTCTTCCTCTTGTATATGGTGTATTCTTAGAAATACCATATGTTCTTTTACCCCGTTTTAAAACAGGTAACATGTTAAGAAAATTCATCTATTATCACCTCTCATAAAAATATCTTCTACATCCTTGTTTCATAATATTAAATTCCAAAAAATAAAAGAAGGGGTAACCCCCTTCATTATTAATTAGCTAAAACTCCTATTACACCAATAATAAATCCTAAACCTAGATAAGTTAATTTATCTTTTCTATTTTCAGATTTTAAATCAGATATTTGTGCGTTTTTTTCTTCTTCTAATTTTTTATAATTCTCACCCTGTTCTTCATACTTAATAGTTAGACCCTCATATGAAGTTGTCAATTTCTCATAGTTACCAAGTAAAGCTTCATAGTCATCAGAAAGATCAGTGTAAGATATTCTTAAACCATATAATGAATCTTCCAATAAAGTTATCTGTGATCTGTAATTTTTATTCATCTGTTCTAATAGATCAATCTGATTATTTAATTCACCCTTTTCTTTTTCAGATGCTTCCTTATATTCATCATGTAATTTTCTTTCTGTTTGAAGTTGTTCTTTATATGTATCAACCAAAGGTTCCAATACATATAACCTATCACTCATTCTTTGATTTTCAGTAATTAGATTAGCTATCTTCTCTTCTTCTTCAGGAGTTAAATATCTCCCTTCAAATCCTGAATCTGACGCTAATACATTAATTGGAATCATCAAGATAATTATCAATAGTGGAAGAAGTAGCTTCGTACTTCTCCTCATCATTTTCGATATCGTCAAGTTTTGATTCAAGTTCTTCAATTCTTTCATCCCCCTTCTTTCTAGTTTCTTCTATTTCTTTTTGTATTTCTTCAGAAGGTTTCTTAGAGTTTTCCTTTAACTTATTAAGTCTTTCTTCTAATTCTTCATTATCCTCTTTTAAATCATCTACTTTAGCTAAATTTTCATCAACCTCTTTTTCTACTTTATCAACTTCTTTTTTAGATTTATCTAATTCTTTTTGATCGTTATTAATATCTTCTTTAATATCATTTATATTATCTTTAGATTCCTCTATTTCTTTATCCTTATCTTCTATGTCTTCTTCTATATGATCTTCATTTCTAGTATTAGTTTTATTAGTTGATAAAATTCCAGCTATCACGGCAATAATAGCTGCTATGATACCACCCTTTTTCAAATCGTCACTATCTATATTTTCCTTCTTTTTAAATGATAAAGCTATTAACAATACTACTCCAACTATTAAACCAATAATTACATATTCAAATTTCATAAAACCCCTCCTTCCAAGGTCTATTATATTGTTTTAGGTGAAGTTAATTACAACCAGAGGTTTCACCACCTGGTTGTTTAGTATGTTTATAAGAATTTATTTATAATCTTTTCTCCTAAGTATTCTAAAGCTACCAGAGACATACCCAATCTCATTATATCTACAAAGGCTTGGTCACCCATGGATGTAGCATCATATAAATACATTGTAACTAAAAGTATTACTGCAATAATAAGATCACTTCTGTAATCATTATTGGATAGGAATGAAGCTAATATACCAACGGTCTTCTCTTTTACATTTTCTGTTTTTTCTTTAACTTTGTTTTTATTTTCTTCACTCATAATAAGTCACCTCCTCTTTAATAATAGGGTCTTTCATCTCCCTCTAAAGAGTCAGTGTTACTGTCTTCTTCTAAAATGTCTTTTCTATCATCGTACCATTCATTGAATGCATCTAATTTAACGAATAGTGTTACATCATATCTTGCTGTTGTGTCTGCTTCCTTTTCGTCTATAAGTAGATTCTCTTCATCTACAATATATGTTTTTTCAGTATTTAATTCTTCATTTTTATAATATTTTATTTTAAAGTAATCTGATACTAGTAACTCAGGGTCATCATTTATAAAGTTATAGAATTCTTCAAACTCTTCATCTAATAATTCTTTACAATCAATAACTTCCTCTGGTGTATCAAATTCATAAACACTCTCTACTATCATCTGATAATCTTTTTCTACTTCATGCCAGTCGTATGGTTCCCAACCACTAATTGTGGTATCAATTTCATATTCATATCCATCATCTACATCTTCTAACATAGGATACATAGAATATAGTTCAGATTCTCTCATAACCCTTCTTAAACGTTCTCTATTCATTTTTAAATAGCAAACTGATGGAACGGCAACCACAACATCGAAACCTCTTGTAAGGCGATAATTCACCTTTGTATTCCCTTTTGGCTCACCCTCTGATAAATTATTTATTTTAGGTGTGAAATCCATAAATGTTTCATACTGTATGAATATTTCATTATTACCAGTTGATAAATTCTTTTTAAACACAATAGGTAAATAAGATCTATTTTTAATATGTTTATACACCGAATATTTATCTGTTGGATCAAGTTCATGTGATTTAGTATATTCTACATAAACATCAGCAGGTATTGGAAAAGATATAATTACATTTCTTCTATATAATCTTTCTGGATACCTTATAGATTTCCAGTATTGATATAAGTTTAAAAGTTTTTGTCTAAAGTCATCTATAATGTTTGCTTCAATATTTAATGATACTCTTTTAAAAGTAAAATTAACCTCTAAATTCTTTTTAGCATCTGTTTCATCAAATGTTCTGATGAATTTATCTGATACATTATCAATTGAAACAATGTGTGACATATCAGTATTAAAAACAAGTGGTGAAAAAATATCATCTCCATAATCACCATTAAGTGATGTATTGATATCAAGTATTGGTTTTTGTTTGGTCAATCTATCTTTAGAAGATTTCATCAACCTCTTTCTAATTGCAATACGAGTATTGGTATGTTCGTGTTTAATATCTATAACCTTTGCTAAATCATCTTTTATTAGGTTTCTAAATATATAAACAATCTCTCCATATATATGGGAAAAATCAATCATAGCTGTTGATACAAATTTAAATCCAGTTTGCTCCTCAATGAGTCTACCTTTATTTGGATTAAAGCTCATAAGACAGACCTCCTTTACTAAAGTTATGTTTCCTTTTTAGTTTAACAGAACAGATTTAATACCCACACCAATTAAGGTGTGGGCTTTTTAAGTTGACTTGTTTTAATTAATAATAATTATCTCAAATTACTGGAGGCAAAAAGAGTGTCATCATATTAATTAATATAAGGATAAGGAGAATTAAAAATCCATTAAAGGCAAGATAACGGATTTTTAAATCATGAACAAAGAAAGACAAAAATTAATTAAAAATTTTATAATTTCAAATAAGAATCTATATTAAAAGCTATAGGTTATGTGGTCAAACGGTTTTTTAAAAAACAATTTATACACACAGGATCCGTCGGCTATTTATAGTATTTTATGTGCATATAAATTTAAATTATATATTTAGAGTTAGTTATATTAAAAGTTATTTATAAGGTGATTTATATGTGTCTTTTAATTAAAACATGATTCTTTAAGATCAAGAATCTATCTATGTGAATGCAAGGGAGTTTCAATCTATGATTAAATTTGTGTTAAAGGGGTTCACATAACCTATAGCTCTATTTTATTGTTACGGTGTAAAAATAAAATGTTATTACATCTTATCTGTAAGCCTCTTTAGATTAACCCTTGTAAATGATTGACGATTTGAGATTACATTTAGATATTCTGTTATTCTATATAATTGATTCATACCCTTTAAATCTGTTCCCTGACCAAGTAGCCTAATGTAGTGATATGGTTTTGCTTTAAATGGTAAGTTATCTAGTGAGAGTAAGAATCTTATAACTCCTGATTTTTTTCTTTTGTGTTTTTTAAATCTTTTAGAAAGTATCTTATTAGTATTAAGTAAGGAATGGTTTTCTTCTCCTGGTGTAAAATAAAGATTATGTATATCGGAATAAAATTCATCATACCGACCCATAACTTCATTTTCAACTAAATGTGTAAGTGAGTTATTTTTAATCTTATATCTTTTTGGTGGCATTTTACCATCTGATATTTCAGCACCTATTGGAGATGATATATCAAAAGGAGAATCAACATGTACTTCTTTAGTTACATCCTCTATTGACTCATCACTTGGTACAATACCATGTTCATTATCTTTATTTATAATATAAGTATCCCCATCTTCTATATAAACATTATAATCAGTATCATATATCCCCATGTTATCATCGACATACCTAATGAACTCAAAAAAACCCATAGGAACTATTAGATCCTGTCTATAAACTTGTTTATTGTCAGGAGGTGAAAGGAATAGGTTTAACCCACCGTCAGTACATTCACCATAGCCTTTTGTAATAAGTGTAGCAACATTGAAATTTTTAAATACATTATTTACATATCCGTATCTAAATGACTGTAGATCATCTCTAGCAAAAAGTCCTATTCTGATTTCTTTTTCATCACGATATGGGGAGATCTCTTGGTCTTCTAAATCATCAACATAATTTACATAGTTTAAATATGTATTATCAATCATACCTATATATTTTTTCTTTTCTAACTTAATAGGTTGACCTTCACCACGATCTTCTATATGGACATTCATTGTATATGTAACTTCAACTAATGGTCGTGAAATATCTATACCCTCTACTATTTTATAAATTAAAGGAAAGGGTAATGTAAGAGTCATAACTTTAACAGGAAATCTATAATTATAAAAATTCTTTCTTGTAACCAATGTGGAAAAATATTTACTATCTATCTCAACTCCATTTATCATAAGTGAGCTAATTGTATATAAAAATTCATTCGATAAATTATCAGATTTAATTTCAGACATAATTTAAACACCACCTAACTATATATCTTGTTTACAAACTAAATTAAAAGTTTCCCCTTAAAAACCCCTTCAAAATACCGTAAGCCAATTAGACTGGGAATGGAGTAATGAGAACGAAATGGAAGTCTAATTGATGAGAGAATCTAATTGTCTTACTCTAAAAGGTTTTGGTTTTTTATTTTATTGTTCCAATGTTAGAAAAAAAGTTTCATAAGTTTAAAAACCAAATCTATAAAAGGACAAAAACTAGTTCACAGTGCCGTAAGACACTGTGATAATAGTATTAATAAGAAAGTTTTTCTTAACAATCTTTTCAAAGAACAAGCTAAGTAAAAATATATTAATATAGTAATGGAACCATAAAAGTGTAATGAATATATTAATATATTTTTAATCTATAGCGGTTGTTTCTGTTGTGAAAGACATAAAATCTAAAGAGATAAATTATGGTTATGATTACTACAGTAACAGTAATCATTAACCTTTATATAAAAGACTTAAAACCATATATATTTTATATATAACTTTAGTTATATATAAAAACGAATACTTCAAGTGTATAGTAGGAATTAATAACTTAATATAACTTCGTTTCACTTTTATGGTTACACTCGTTATATTTACGTCATTAATTCATTGATATACTATTATAGTAACAACCATACATTCATATAACCACACAAGATTACATTAATGATGTAAATAAACACAATAAATTAACATTTATTGGTTATTTACATTTATATATAAACCCATAAAAGAAAAAAATCTATTGTACTAACAAGTTAGTGAAGTTTGTCGAAGGAAAATGTGAAGGGTTTATTTACCCTAGAGTGTTAGGAAAGGCTACTATATGTTATGTGTAGAATAGAAAAGTTCAAATGCATAAAACATTTAAATTATTTTACCAGAACATAAAAATAGCTTAAACCAGAAATAAGTTTTTCTACTGGAAATTGTAACAATATCAGTAGAGTAATAATTAAACTTAATCATCTCCTAAATTGAATTAATGATTATTACTTGACTCTGGCATAAGCAACTGCAACAGTAGAAATCAGTGATGTTAATCTCCTTAATGTTTTCTCCCGGGTGTAAATGGATCGGGCTTAGATTTACATCTGGGAGTTTTTCATAAATTATCCACTCCTGATAATTTAATTTAATAACAATGGTAAACTGACCATTGTATATATTGATATTAAATATTACTGATTTCTTCTCCAAATTATTCTTAGTCATTCTTAAGGTTATATAACTTTTTGTCAGCTCCTTATAAGTATATAGCCTTAAGATTAGTTCATTAAACATGGCATAACTAAAACACTCCTAAATAATCCCGGGGAATAACCCCGGGTATTATATTTATCATTATGATATTAATAAATTTACCTTTATAAAGCTTGTATTTAGTCATATACGGATTTTAATTTAATCAAGGGGGTATTTATCTATGAGCATTAAGAATTTAATTTTAACTATATTTACAATCTATTTGGTAGGTTCCTTATTTAATATATTAATCAATCTTTATTTATATTATTTTTCTGGTAAAAATTATTTTAAAAAGATAAAAGATATTGTAAATAAAAGAAACTCTTCTGTGGATTCAATAGCTTTTATAGTGTCTTTAATAGTTATATCTACCATATATTCTTGGTATGGTATCTATGAAAGTATTAATCATAATTATATATAGACGAAGATTATCCCCGAGGTAATATCCTCGGGGTATTATTATTTGTTTTTCTTTTGAGATTTTTTTATTTGATCCCTCTTTTTCTGGATCACATCTAACTCCTTTTCGACAGCTTGTCTGAGCATGAAGTCATCCATAGATAATAAATCTTCTTTAGAATATATTGTACCATCCTTAGAATTAAAAAGATGCAACAGATCTAACTCTAACTCTATCTTTTCTGTAAGGACCTCTTCGCTTGCATCTTCTGGATCGTAAAAAAAAGTAAATCACCAACAGGAACATCATCCATACTGGTAATCTTTTTACAGTTACTACATCTAAATGGTTCACCTTGAAGATTTACTGGATCTTCCTGACTTGCTAATTCTTCAATACTATCAATGATCTTTTTCATCATTTCATCAGGAATTGTCTTTACGATTTCAATTACATCATGAGCACCATCATCTTCTAATGTTAATGTGAATTCTTCATCAGAATCGATAGCTGATAATTTAATAGATTCAATATATAAAAGATTTTCAGTGTATCTATTATATAAACTATTAACATCTGCTCTTTTTTGCTGATATAAATATCTTAACTTGTCAGTATCATCAATGGAGTTAAGTAATTTACCAGGGATGTATTCGCTTAATTCTTCAACAATGAATTTTCTCATATTATTATCCACATAGAAATATCTTTTTAGATTAGGAGCTGTAACTACAATTCTATATCTCACACCATCTTCTTCATGGATAATAGATTTCTTTTCTCCCATAGTTACATCAGCTTGTAATTCATTAATAGTTTTTGTACTATCATAATCTTTAAATCTATTTCTATGGTCATCTGTAAAGGATGACTGTAATAACTTTCTTGGTGTAACTTCCCGTTCATGTGTTTCTCCACAATGCTCACATGTTGCTGGTAAATTTACAGGATCTCCATCGTTGTTCACAACAGACCATAAAGCATAAATCAATGTGACATCATCAGGTGATGTTATATTTAAAAATGTTTCAAAATCTACTTTATCTCCATCTTTAAATAAAAACTCAGAGTTTTCATAAATTAATTTAAGTTTATTAATGTTTTGGAAATATCCAAATTCTTTAAAGAATGTATCAAAATAATTATCAATATTAATCCAGGTATTCATACCATACATTTTGATCATATAGTTTGATGCAAAAAGTGGTAGTTCAGCTGACTTACCAGTTTTAGTAAGGTTTTTAATTTTCTGTAATTTAGATAATCCTTTAGCTCTTTCTTTTTTGGATGATTTAACTGTAGTATCACTTACTGTTAAAGGTGAAGTTGCATCCTTTTTTTGATCCTTTTTCTTTTTATATTCTTCAATCTCTTTTTCTTCCTTTTCTTTAGCTTTAACTATGTTGTCATGAGCATTAACAGCATTAGCCATTAGACCAGCCTTTTCATTCATCTTCTCTTCTATCTTACTCATCTCCTTATCAGAGATACTTTCTTTTTTAATAGCTTTATCGTCTTCAATTTTTCTTAATTCAGATAAGTCTTCATCGTTTTCTTCTTGAAGACCACCCTCAACAATTTCTTCTCTAGTCTTAGGTTTTCCTTCTTCCTGACCCTTCTGTACTGTATTATCTTCTACTTCTTCATTAACTTCATTTGTATTCTCTTCAACCACTTCTTCTTCTTTCTTTTTCTTTTTAGAAGAACCAAGTAATTGATTAGCAGAAATTTCTCTTCCCATTATAAATTCCACCTCTCTTATTTTTTAAAGTTGAAACAATATATATTACTAGTTCTATTGTTTCACCAGTGACTACTGAAACTTTTTATCTGGTAATTTTATTCTTATATTATCTAACATAACTTTTCTATTAAAACTAAACTCCATTTCTTTATTAGTTTTTGTGACTGCTTTAATTACGACATCACCTTTTTGATTCTCGCTTCTTAGTGATATATCGGAGAAAGTTCCAGGTAAGTAATTTTTTATTTGTTCCCTTAGTTCTCTTTCCATATCTCGTAATTCAGTTACTCTTTGCAGCTTATGTTTTTTACTTTGTATATCAAATCCCATATCTGGTATTTTTTGTATTGTGCCTTTTTGCATAAAAACTAAATTTAAAAACATATTGATTAATGCACGTTCTTCATACAATACTTGCTGTTCATTAAATTCATTAACATTCATTACATAATCTTTTAATAAATCAGAATCGTTGACATCTCTTATAAATTCCATAAAACTCACCACCTTTGTATTCTATATAGATGTTTTAAGTTAATGACTTTATAATTATATATTATATAAACGATAGACAAAAATATTTTTAAGGAGTTGGTTAAATGAACAAGATTAATCCTTTGGTTAGAACATACTTTTTAGAAAGTGATAAAAAACATATTGAAGATAATCAAAAAGATGAAGATAACAGTGAGAAAGATTTTAAAGAAATATTTAAAAAAGAATTGAAAAAACAAAAATAAAAGTCGGGGCACAATGCCCCGATAAAAATATTATTAGGAGGAATTTAAATGAAAAAAATTTACAATTACAATCATAAATTCAGTCATTTAAAAACAATTGTTGCTGGTCTAATATTATGTTCATTTTTACTTGGATTAACTTTGGGTATTCATTTACCTAATATGAATTTACTAAGTATATTTGATAGTGAACCAGAATTTTATCTTGAAAAAGATATGACAGATGCTTTCGATCATTTAGATGAAAAGGTTGAAAAATCTGATGATAAAGAAATTAAAAATCAGACAGATAATAAAATAATGTCTGCATCTAATATGGTTGATTATATAGCTTATAGGATTTATTATGTAAGGGATTTCTATAATAAATATAATAACTCAAATGTAAAACCAGTTAGTAAAGAGACTGCAAGAAAGTGGGCTAATCAAATAGTCTATCATTCTTTAGTTAGAGAGGATAGAAATATATCACCACTAATGATTGCTGCTATTTTAGAGACAGAGACAAATTTCATTCCAGGATATTACGATAGTGGACAATCACTTGGTATACATTCCATGCAAATAACTACTGCTAAAGAGATAGCTCATGAATTGGGAGAAGATTATTCGAGAGAAGAACATATGGATCCTTTAGGACAGGGTATTAGATATATGACATATTATATTCATAAGGCTCAATATAAATATGACAATGTGTTTAATGTGATAACTTCATATAATAAAGGATATGCCGGTTCAAGTTCATTGAATAAAAATGAGGCTAAAAATTTTTATTACACAAAGAGAGTTAAATCTAGATGGGATGATTATATTTCTCATATGATGAATGATATAGATGACTTTGAAAATATAGAGATGTATATGGATTTAAATTATCAATAAAAGTAACTGGGTAAAACCAGATCACATAGATATTTACTAATTCCTTAATTGGAAAGGGTGAGATTCCCTTTCTTTTTTTATCGTTAGAGAAACAAGGATAATAGTGTAACCTAATAAAGGGGGTTAATAAAATTGAATGATACAAAAGAGTGTGTAGTCTGTGGTACGGAGATAGAAAAAGGGAAAGTTTGTGATAAAGAATATTGTAGAGAAAGATATAATAAAATACAGAAGACTAAATCAAAAAATAAAGGTGGTATATATAAATTATCTAAAGAAGATAGAGAAAATCTTTTAAAGAGAAAAAATACTGCTGTTGATTATTTATGGTCTGATAACTCAAAAGATGTCTGTTTATCAGAAAATGTTTTAGAACTATTAGAAGTTATTGATAACCAAACTAGATTGTCCAGTGATGATATAAAAACACATGGTCCTTTTGCTATTAAGTTTAAATTGAAAGATTATAAAGATGCAATTACAGTACCTGATGTTTACATTGATAAATACAATTTAATAGTTACTGTGAAAGATGAAGAGAATGTAAATAATATTGAAGAATATAGAGTTATATTAAACCAATATAGTTTTAACTATATCCAAATATCTAATAAAAAAGATATTCAAGAATTTCCGAATACATTAAAAAAGATTGAAAGAGCTATGGCTGATGGTAATAGATATATAACACCACCAAAAATAATGGATAAAATGATTTCAGAATCTAAAGTTAAATCATTAAATCCAGAAAGTCTTGATTTAAGATATATGTTGCTCCCAGTATGGGAGGGTAAAGTTGTCGGTGTGTTGTTATCAAGAGATGTTTTATTAACAGATAAGATCTACCATACTGATGGTGAGGATTTATATGAAACTGAACTTGATTCTAATATAAAAAATAATGCACTCATCATAGATCTTAAAGATTACAGTATTAATTTATTTAACATAAGAGAGTCTTTAGATTTAATGGGTAATCCAACTATGGTTGATATAATGAGTTATCATCTTGGTATTCCACTGGAATATACATTGAAAGAAAAGATTCAAGAAATCCTAAATCAGTTTGGGGGTATGGAATCACTTAAAACCTTTGAGGAATATTCAAAAGAGTTTGATGATATGATGCAGGATTTAATAGATAATACTGAAAGATTGACAATAGGTTATGAAGATGGTAAACTTAGAATAAACAAAGGAGGTGAACCAAGTTGGGAAATAGAAGATTAGAATATATGGAATTTAAATTTAAAGAAACACCAGATAAATATTTAGATGATAATGAAGTTTTTATATATAATGATTTATTTGATGAAAAGTTAGATGATGTGATGGAAGCATATATGGAGGCTTTCTTTACTCAAAAGGAAGAGTGGTATGAAGAATACAAATTAGAATTAAAAGATTTTATGGAGTATTTAAATGTTCATGAAAACCAAGAGTTAGTTCAAGAGTTTAAAAATGAGTATATATCTGAATCACCGGTTGAATATAATTTTGATTTAGATAAAACATATATGGAATCTACACAAATGAGTTTAAAAGAAATGAAGTCTAAGTTTAAGGATAAGATCCCACTATATCTTATTTTCAATAATTCATCACATTGGTTTTCAAAGATTATAACTAAAATATCTAAAGGAGATTTTTCTCATGTGGGTATGTCATTTAAAGGTCCTGGTGAGATATTATCTTTTTCTATGGGTGATAAATCAGATGGTATGAAAGTAGAGAATATGATTGAACTCATTAATGATAGGTCATCTGAATATATTAAGATAGTAGCAATCCCTTTGGATAAAAAGATATATCAAAATATTTATAGAGTAGTACACCAGATGAGATTGGAAAGATCAAAATATACTTATGATCTAGTTTCTGTTATAACCTTCCCTTTTAGGAAGGCTGAAGAAATTGTTGATTGGTCTTGGAAGAACACTTCTTTCTTTTGTTCTCAGTTTGTATCATGGGTTTTAGGTAATGCGTTTGATTCTATAGATACATCGCATCTAACACCCGTTGGATTAATGAACAAAGTTGAAGAGATAAATAATGTAGTTACTATTTTTGAAGGAAGTGTTAATGACTTTGATCCTCAAATATTCTCGAAGTTTGAGAATTCATATAGAAAAACAAAAGATAAATTGGAGGATAAAGCAATAAGGGAGATTGAGAAAATAAAATCGAAGCTCAAACAAGAGTCTAGATTACTCTCTGAGGTGTCCTCAATAAATGAGGAGAAAAATATGAATACTGTATATAATATATTATACAATGAATTCCCTGATGATAGTTTAAACAGTAATTATCACAAGGCATTTAATTCATTAATACTGGATAGTTAATTTAATGTAATTACACTTATATATTATATGGGTGTTCAAGAGAAACAATATAAAAAATATTACTAGGAGGAGATTAATTATGACAATGTTTACAAAGGAAATTAGTAAGGAAAGTTTTGAAAGAATGCTTGACAATGTGGGTGATACTTTAGTTGATATCAATAAAAACTATCGTTTACTCTGTCCACATGTGAAGGCTATCAGAGAAAGAAAGGGTGAGATTGTTGATTTCGAATCAATTGCAGAAATTGACAATGGTAACAAGAATGTTACTCGTACATTCTACTTTGATAATCAGAAAGTGAAATTACGAGGTAATGTTTATCGCTGCAATAATTGTGGTGAAAGATTCTTTGTACCAGTAGAAAGTCTATCTGGTAAGACAGAGACAGAAAGATTCATGAACTTTGCACAGACTTTCTTAAACACAGCAATGTTATTCCGTGATCTAGTTGCTGGTGAGGTTACTTTAAGAGGACTGTATGATAAACCAATGGATCTTACATTACCAGGAAACATTCGTTCTCGTGTAGGACATGAGTTCTTATTAGACTTAGCTGGTCGTAGAATTTCTACTCGTGGTGGAGTTGCAAGAACTGATAGAACTCTACAGTTAGACAGAGCTGTATTCTTAGCACAGCTTGATGCAATTATTGAAATCTATCAGAATATTGTAGACTTCTATAAAGGTGAAGAAGTGGTTATGGATGATGTAGAAATTGGATCATTCGAGACTGCTGTTGATGATGATTCTTTCACACCTTCTGATAGAAGTGTTCCACACAATCGTGTAGAAAGAGAACGTAGAGCACATCGTGTAGATATGATCTCTCGTCGTAGAGACGAAGAAGACGATGGTGGAAGCAGAAGAGGTACAAGATCTAGTTCAAGTTCAAAGAAAAAAGCAAAAGCTAAAAAGGATGTTTAATCAGTAAGAATTTTGGTAACATCGATGATATCAAAATAATGGAGGGTTAATTCCCTCCATTTATTTTTTATCATTAAAATGAATGAGGTGAAGCTATGGAAATTATTAATTTTACTAATGAAGATATAGAGATTGAAGTTGATAGTGGTTTTAAATGGATAGAGTCAAGTCTTGAAAAATTAAAATCAGAATCAGGATATTATGATGAGGAAACTGTTACATTGGAATCAGGAGAGACAGCTACTGTATATAATGAAAGAGGATATATGAGTCTTGAAAGAGCTATTTTGGATAGATTAGAATCAGATAAGAAAATAGATGTTCTGTTTGTAATACCCAAAAATATAGCGTATTTACTTAAGAATTTAAAACCCGAATACAATATTGCTTATCCAAAACCTATTGATCAACATGGATTGGTTGAAATAATAAAACCTTAATAAAATTAAAAGGAGATGATATTAATGGATAGAACTGATTTAGAAAAAAGACTTAAAGAATATTTGCAGGAAGATATTATGTCAGAAGACGGAGCTATTATGGCTGAGGTAAATACAGTTAATGGGGAGATGACTGTTTTATCAAATAAACTAACAGAGGATTTTGTTGATGATAAGAGAGTTACTTCTGTTATATTAGAGGATAAGTTAGAAAATATTTTTCCAGATATTTATGACATGTATGATGAAGATGGAATTGAAATTTTTAAAAGAGAAGGTTTTCCTATGACCTTCAAATCTTATAAAGATATTACAATGGAGCTTAAATTAATAGATAATGTGGAAAAATTACCAGAGGAAAAGGTTAGATTTATCAGACCAAATTTGGTTGGAGAAGATTATACTTTGGTGGTTAATCTTGAAAAATTAGAAAAATATAAAGATCAGTTTGATGAAGAAGAGTATGAAAGATTTATTAATTTTGTAGATGAGAACATAGATGAACTTGTTGATGAAGATAAAATAATCGATAAGTTCGTTAAAGCATTTCATGTAGATGAATTAGTTAAAGTTGATTAATTATCAGGAGACAGGGATAACACCCTGTCTTTTTTTTTTCGTTTTACTTTAGTTAAAACAACTAGATAGTCAAATTAAAAAGATATTTAAGGGGTGAGTTATAAATGCAAGTTAAAGAATTTTTAAATAATAATATAGATTTTGAAGAGGTAAACCCTAAAGCATTAAAATATATAAAGAAATTTATTACTAGTAATATATCGGCACTTACTGATAGGAGTTATATAGAGAGATTAACTTTTGGTGGGGATAGAAGATATGACTTATTGAAACTGTATGATTTTGACGAAAATAAATGGGATAAATTTAAACGAGATAATGATTACATAACTATATCCACAGAAAATAAAGATTTAGTTAATTCATTATTATTATATTCATATTATTTTCATAGAGATAAAAACGAAGATGAAGCAGAATCTTTTCTTATTTTTTTAATGATAAAATTATACACCAGTAAATATCATCGTTCATTTAAATACGGTGTTGTGGATGAAAGAATGGAATATACTTTAGAGAATTTATCAATGAGATTTGATATTAGAAAACATGGAGATTTATTAAAGGTGTTTAGAGAAAAATTACAGACTATGTATAATAACTATCCAGATGAATTTGAAAATATGAATGATAAAGATGTTTATGACAATGGATTATTAACTCATTTTTCTACAAGAGTTGGTCATATGGTAAATTCTGTTGCTGAAGAATATTACAAGAATGAAAAGGTAATGTGGTCAGATGAAGAGATTCAAGATAGAGATGAAAAAAGAGCTACTACAAATATGTCTGTTGAGTTCGAGAATTTAGAGAATACAACTACAACTAAAGTTATTAAATATGGTTTGGATACAACTATATTAAAAGATATAAAGGGTCAAAGATATAGAAGTGATTTTGAAAACATGTTTAAAAACGATGCCAATAAAATAGCACAATTAGTTTCACTAGCTATTAATGATTATATTAAACATGGAAAATCTATCTCAATATCTAAAGCAAAAAGATATGGGTTTTTAGATTTCTATAAGAAGTCAAGAAAAAGAGATCCTAAAGTTAAAGAATTAACTGAGGAGTTAACTAACGAATATTCAACATTAAATCAAGTTGAATTTAAAAAAGTATTAAGAAGGTATGTCGGCGTTTTAATTCATAGAGAATTACAGAAAATGTAGGGGGTTTTATTAATGGATAAAAAAAAGATTGATAAAGCTAAAAAGAAGATACTAGATTTTTTTGAAGCTTCAGATCCAAGTGGAGAGAATAAAAAGATTTATGAAGAGAAGTTTGAAAACATGACTGATAAAGAATTTGTCAATATGGTAGATAAAGGATTAATAAAATATTATGTGAAACCTTTTGAGATAGAACCCACTTTAGATGATGTTAGAGCAGCATTAGATTTTGTGGGTGTTCCAGATAAAGAAAAGATAACCCTTCCTTTTTTATATGAGGACGAAGAAGTTGGAGCAGTAAAATCAAAACACAAAGTAACTATTTTAGATATTCACTTAAAGAGATTACAGCAATTAATATATAAAGAAAATACATCCGTTTCTGATATTGGACAAAGAGATAAGACCAATCAGCCTATTAAAGATTCTAAAGCTGCACAGTTATCTGGTAATGAGGTTGCTATGCTTACAGCTAAAGGTTTCGATAAAGTACAGACTGAACTCTTATCTTTCAGAGCAGATCATGATAGATCTAAAGAAGAAGCTTACGAAAATATAGCTACAGAAAATAAAACTAATATACCTGAATCTGTAAATGATCCAGATGATAAGGTCGCTTTAAATTATCTTTCTGTATTATTATATGGTATGGGACTGGATCATAATTTAATCGAAGATATGGATGAATAAATAGAAAGAAAGGAATGATTAATATGATGGATATATTTGAAGATTTAAAATTCATGTGGGATCAAGCTGATATTTATAATAGATTATTATTGATATTGATACCTCTTATTATAATAACAGGTGTTTTTTCACTTGGGTTATATATAGGTATGGGTGTAGATGAAAATCCTAATGAATTACAAACCATGAAAGCTCAGATAGAAACTCTTAATGAAAATATGATTGTGTTAAATAAAAAGGTTAGTAAATTAGAAAGAGAAAATATGGAGTTAGCTCGGGAAAATATAGAACTTCAAAAAAGAAACGATGAGTTGAATGATAGAATAGAGGAATTAAATTATAAACTGTCTAATAAAAACGACGTTGATGATAACAATGAAAATACTAATATAAATTATAATGAATATGATTATGCTTTAAACCCCAATGATTATGATGCTAGTGTTTATTATGGTAGTTCATTAAATAAAAAAGATATTGATACAATTTATAAATACTCATTAGAGGATGGAAGAATGGTAGTTGATCCACATTTAGTTATAGCAATATTATTTAGAGAATCATCTTTTAGGGATTATGTTTCAAATGGTGATTGTTATGGATTAGGTCAGGTTAGATTATCTACGGCAGAATATGTTGAAGAAAAATTTAATTATAATGACAATATAGATAAAGATAAATTATATAATAGAACTACTAATATAAAATATGTGGTTAGTTATTTAAAATACTTATATGGTAGATACGATGGTGATAAAGAGGTTTTAAAAAGATACTCGGGGTCTAGTAGTGATAAAGTTTTAAAGGGTTATTTGAGTGGAATGAATAGGTTTTTGATGAATACAAGAGGACATGATATATATGATATTTTAGACTTTAACTTATGATTAAATTTTCTATTTTTGAAACAAGATAATAGAAGGAGATGATTATGAAAATGGCTAAAAAGAAAAAAATAGATACATCAGATATGTCCCTTGGAGTTTTTAAAACAGGTTTTCCTATGGTTGATTTATTTACAGGAAGAGACCATATTGAAGATATAAATAAACCAGATCAATATTATAAAATTAGAGGTATTCGTTCTGGTACAATGATTTCATTTTTTGCAGAATCAACATTGGGTAAAACAACTCTTTCATTAAATATAGCTGGTAACATTGCAAGAAGAAATTTTTATAAAAAACCAAATAAGTCAATGGCTGAGATACATTATTATGCAGCTGAAGGTGGAGCAGACTTAGCAAGAATATGTGCTACAACAGGTATACCACATAATGAAAAGGTATCAAATCATATTGAATTATATAAAAGAAAAGATGTTTCAACAGACAAAATGTTTGATGAGTTTAAAGAAGTCTGTGAAATGAAAAAGAAAAATGAAGAATGGTATACAGCCGATGTTAAATTAGCAAACAATAAAAAAGCTAAAAGATTTCTCCCCACAATATTTATTATAGACTCTATTTCAGCATTAACACCAGAACAGCTAAAGGAAAAAGATGAAGTTGATAACATGCATGCTGCTACAAGAGCAAGAATCAATGGTAACTATTTAGAAAAGATGAGAGATTTAGCAGCTGAATATAATATTATGATTTTTATGATTCAACATGAGACTGCTAAAATAGATACTTCCTTTTATTCAGCAAGAAAAAGAAGAGGATATGGCTCATCAGTTGCAGCTACTGGTGGTTCTAAAGCAGAATTTGAATCAGATTTACAAATAAGAATAGATAGAATTATAGCTCACGATAAAAAGAAAACTAATAAAAAGTATAAAAACGATGAAGGTTTTACTTCTATTGTAAGAGGTGTTATAACCAAGAACAGATATGGAGATGCAAATCCTGATATGAATTTCCATTTAGTTCAACATAGATTGTATGGTTTTGATCCTTTACATTCCTATATCTATGACTTATTGGATAAGACAGATATTATATCCCATTCTGGTGCTGGTAGATATGAGGTAGAAGGATATGATTCTTCTTTCTATGTTAGAGAAATAGCTGATTTAATTAAGAGTGAATCTAAATTTAGGAAACTCTTAAAGAAAGAAATAAATAATAAGTATCACGACATGTTAAGTTATCATGATACAGATGAGCTTTTAAATGAACAACAAAATATCATTGAAGATTTATTATAAACATAAATAAATAAACCCTCGGAGGTAGTTGACTATGGAAAAGACATATATTCTAGATACTAATATTCTACTGCATGATCCTAAATCTATTTATTCATTCGTTGGAAACAAGGTCGTTGTTCCTTTGATTGTAATTGAAGAATTGGATGATAAGAAAACAAGACAAGATATGGTTGGTAAAAACGCAAGAGTGTTTGCTAATATACTGGATGAATTTATGGAAAACGGTGAAGATTTATCTGAAGGTGTATATCTTGAAGAATCAGATGTTACATTTAAGATTGAGAAAAATCATAATGATTTAGATTTATTACCAAAGTATCTCCCTAAAGATAAACCTGATAATAGAATATTATCTGTTGGTTTAAGTTATCAAAAAAGAGAAGATGGTCCTGTAATATTAGTTTCTAGAGATACGGATTTAAGAGTTAAAGCTCATACAATGGGACTTACAGTAGAAAACTATAAAAGTGATATGGTTGAATTAGACGATTTATATAAAGGATATGAAACTATCCATTCACCTAAATTAGATTTAAATACATTTTACAAAAGAGGAATGTTACTTATTAAAGATATTGAACATATCTTAGAAGAAAAGGGTATTTCATTATATCCTAATCAATGTTTTGAATTAAATAATGGTGTATCAAATGGTCTTGGTATTTATAAGAAAAGAAGAAATGCTATTGTTCCAATTCAAAAACATTATCCCTTTGGATTAAAGTCTAAAAACAGAGAACAGGATTTTTCATTAGAGTTATTAGTTGATGATAATATAGATACAGTTTCTTTAATTGGTAAGTCAGGTGTTGGTAAAACATTACTTGCTTTAGCAGTGGGACTAGAAAAAGTTGTAAACGAGGAACAATATGATAAATTGGTAATTTTACGTCCAATAGTACCTATGGGAAATGATATTGGATATTTACCAGGAGACAAAGATGACAAGTTAAAATCATGGATGAAACCCATTATAGATAACTTAAAATATTTATTGAATATGAAAAATGAAGATGAAATGGATATTACAACCAAATATTTAGAGAAGTATGTAGAGATGGAAGCTATGACATATATTAGAGGAAGAAGTATTCCCAACCAATTTATTATCTTAGATGAAGCACAAAATACATCAAAGCATGAGTTAAAAACTGTGTTAACAAGAGCAGGTGAGGGATCCAAAGTTGTATTAACTGGAGATCCTTATCAGATAGATCAACCGTATTTAGATTCAAATACTAATGGACTAACGTATGTTACTGATAGATTAAAAGAATTTAACTTGACAGGAAGTGTTAGATTACCAAAAGGTGAAAGATCAAGACTGGCTGAATTAGCTACAAATAATCTCTAAAATGTCTTGATATATCTACAGTTATATATTATAATGGTAGATAGAAAGATAATAAATATTAAGGAGGAGATGATTTAGTTTATGTCAAAAATGATAAGTAAAAAATTAGAAAAACAAATTAAAAACAGTTTAAGAAAAACAGGAGATGAGTTAGAAAAATATTCTGGTAAAGCAAACCTGGTTCCTTTTGCAAACCACGTTATGCCCAATCGTGGTATTATGGATTCAGCTGCAAAGGATCAATATGTAGAACCGATTAATGGTGAGATACCAGATTGTAATACAGTCTATGCGAACGATATTTATAGATCAACAGAGAACATATTTGCTAAGGATGGTATGGAGGTTCTCCATATCATCCCTAAATTTGTTCAGGGCGAAAGAACATGTGTAACAGCATATATTTTATTAGATAAAGATGAGGATAAAATTTATCTTTATATTAATGAAGGATTCAAAGAAACAAATGAAAATTATGGTATTCATATGGATACTCATATTGAAGAAGAAGGACAGGTATTGTCTGAAGATGACACCATAATGAGACCTCATGCTTTTGATGAAGATGGAATTTATAGAGGTGGAGTTAATGCTAATTCTATGTATCTAACATCCTTTGAGACTACAGAGGATGCGTTTATGATGGATGAGAAATTTATGGAAAAGATAGCAAATTACAGATATTATAAATTCGAGCATGAATTTGATTTAAATAATACTGTTATTAAAAATCTATATGGTAAAGAAGATGAATATCAACCTTTCCCACTCGTAGGAGAGGTTATAGAAAACAATCCAGATAATCCTTATGAGGACACATCTGGTTTTCTAATGTCTTATTCGTCTGTAGCATCAAACAGTGGGTTTATCAGAAGTAATAAATCTATGATGAAAATATCTCAGGATGATACACATAAGGTATATCCTAATGGTGCTAAAGTTGTAGACATAACAGTTAGACAGGCTTTAGATCAAGTATGTCCTTCTGAATTCTTACGAGAATTATTGGAAGATAATCGTGAGTTTGAAAGAGAAATATATTCATTACTTAAAGAATATAAAAATGATGGATATAATTTTTCTGACAATACACAAGATAAGTACCTAGAATATAAATATGTTTATGAAAAAGATTATGGGTATAGAAGAGGTAAACATGGATATATTCCAAAGCATAAAATTATCATCGATATTAAATTAGTTAAAATAAATGTACCTTTTGTTGGACAGAAGTTTATTGGACAGCACGGTAATAAAGGTGTTTGTTCAGTAGTCTTAACAGATAACGATGGTAATAAATATGATATGGATAATTGCGTAGGTGTTTACAAACACGGTTCATTTAAAGATAAAGATGGAACACCTATTGATTTTATAATGGCTACACCAGGTGTGCCTAACCGTGGCAATACAGGTCAGTTAAATGTAAGAACCACAAATCAAATGGCAACCAAATTCACTAAGTTTTTAAAGACTAACGATAAATATTCCGATAAAGAAAAAGTAGAACTGCTTTATTTATTTACAAATATCTTTTCACCAAAACAGTCAGATGCTTATAAAAAGCTAGTAGATAAACATGGTGAAAAAGAAGTGTTAGAATACATTTATGAGAAAGGTATTAAGTGGCAGTTTAAGCCATTTTCTCATGGGATAACTTTAAAGACTTATATGATAGCCGTAGATTTCTTTGAAGAGTTAGGTGTAGAATATTATGATTCAAACACGATGGGTAAAGATGTTATATATGTGAATGGAGAACCAAAGTTTGAGGCAGAAGTTGGTAAACTATATATACATCTTTTAAAACAGGATGCAAGAAAGAATATGTCCATTCGTTCTAAAGGTGCTTATAATATGCAGAATAATGTAACTCGTACCAGAGATAAGAAAAGACATACAGCAAGATATTCATCTACACCTATTAAACAGTCAACAGATGATACATTCTTACTTATGGGAATGCTCAAACCAGATACCGTACATCAATTGTTTTCCACAACAGAGTCATCAATAGTTGAGACACTCAACTCTTATTTAACAGTTCTTGGGTTGGATATTGAGAACAACGATGGTTAAACTAATAAGAATATAATTATATATTATATTGATGATTCAAAGGAATTAAAATAATAAAAATTATTAAAAGGAGTGGAAAACATGGAAGTAAAAAAACTTGAAGAACGTTTAAAGAAAAAAGGTGATGGTGGTTTAAAGTACGTTGACACGATAGAAAATCATATGAACTATGATTTTGGTTTAGATGATATTTTCTATAATGAAAAAATTTCTGGAGGTGAAAAGTTAAAGAACCTAAGAATTATTGAGGATCTCAATAACGATAATATCTATATCGTTGACAAAGATGATGTGGGTAAATTCGTTTCAGATAATATTCTAACCGATGTTCCAGATAAGGAATATCTTTTAGAGAACTGGAAATATCGTAAGGATGATGAGAGATCTAACACTAACAAAAATGACAAAATGGTAAGTGTTAAGATCAAGGGTGATACAAAAAAGTTAAGGAAGTACACGTTAGAAGACTTGGGTATCACTATAGATAGTTTAAAGAAAATGAATTATCGGATTAATTTCGATAACGGTATTTCAGTAGTTAGAGATAAAGCTATAGAAGGAAGTAACAGTGATAGGGTTGCTTCTATTTGGAGTATGGTGATTACTTTAAATTCTTATGGTTATATTTATATGCCAACAGATATTGGTTTTAAAGAGTTTAGAACTTTATTTATTAAATCTTTATATGGTAAAGAAAAATCAATAGATAGATTTCTTGATCTATTGGGGATTACTGATAAAGAATTATATAATATGACCTTTGATGATAAGTTATTAGGAAAAGTTAAAAAATCTGCTTAAGGAGATGGTGAAGAATGCTAATATTTAATGATATTTCACAGGTTGTAAGAAGAGAGGAAGAAAACGAAAGGGGGTATTCCAGTGTATACGTCGATGAGGACAATGGAGGTGACATCGATGAGAATACAAGATTAATGAACCAAAAGCGAGAAGGTAATTTCAAAGCTTCTGGTTTAACAGCTATCATTAGTGATAGTGAAGAGGAATTTCTGGTTCCAAAATCTATTGAAGATAAGTATATTTCAAGTGGAATACTTACTGAACGACCGGAGGATTCTTGGAAGACAAAGAATTGGTTTGTACTGGATATCTCTGAATCAGCAGGTTTGGTTAGAGATAAATTTGTTGTTAGAGAGAAGTTTAATTTCCATCATAAAGATGAGCCATTAGTAAGATTGGCAAAAAGAATTATTAATGATGAATTAGATAAAAGAGGTTCATTAGTATTTGATGTTAAATCAACATCTGATAAAAGACGTATCAGAGAGAGATTTAAGGAAATCAAAAAGAATGAACTTTCATCAAAACAGTTCTTTAAACTGATGGAATCAATGGCAATAAATGTAGATATTACAGCTTGGACTGCTGATGTTGGTAGGTCAGAAGGTTTTTCAGAAAAGATTATATAATAAAAAAATAAAAGGGAGATGATTTTAAAATGGTAAGAGATGCTAGAAGAGATAATAGGAGTGGAAGACGTTCAAGGAGACCTTCTCGTAGAGAAGATGATCTATTTCATGATTTGAATAGATTATTTGTAGAAGATGTTGAAAATCAGTTAGATTCACAAAGAGGTTTATTGAGTAATAGACAGATGGGTGATATTAATATCTTTCTATTCTCTAGATTATCTACTGAAGCAAAAAGACGTAGTTCAGAATTAGTTATTAATCCAGACCGTAATGATTTTGCACTTCGTTTAAGAATTAACATAAACTCTCCTGCTCGTAGTAGAGTGACTCAGGTTGATAGAACAAGCATTCATGAAAAGCAATCTGATGTTCTGGAACAGTTTATGAAAAATGCTTCATCCGGTATTGATAATCTAGATTCAGTATCTGATGTAATAGATAGATATTGTGAAACCTATCTAACTATTGAAGATGGAATAGAAAACTTCTTTAACTATCTAACAGATAATGGGTATACTTCAGATGAGGTTATATCTGTCATCAACTCAGCTGAAATTTATTATGAATATGGAGAGTTTATTATATTCCCCACAGCTAAGTGGAATGATAGAGAAGGAGTATTAGATTGGTCATTAAGATATGAAACATCCGGTCTAATCAAACAGACTATTAAAAATGACTTCTCTTTCAATGGCAGAAGGAGAAGATAATTTATAAAGATTGGCGGTTGAAATACACCGTCAATTTTTTTGAAATAGATCTTGTAGTGGAGACGTAAAAATTGGGGAGGATATATATAAATGGCTAAGGATTTGACAAGTGAATTATATGATATGATGCAGGAGAAGATAGTAAATGAAGATATACTATCTACTGAGTTAAGAGATATCTATCCGGTTATTATAGACACTTTAAGGCAGTTACCAGATTTAGTCATGTTAGGATATAAAAGAGAGCAGATAGATCCTAATAAAAGATTTAAAATAGAAATGGATGACCTAATAAGAAAGAAAGGTCAAAATTCTAAAAAACCACCGGAGGAAATAATAGATTTCTCAGTGGATTTAAATGAGACTAAGGTTGATATTTTAAGATGTTATTTTATAATATCACCTGAACTTATATCTAATTCTGCTAAAGAAACAGCTCTAACTAATACAAAATATAGAATATCTGAAGTTTCAGATTCTTTAGATGTTGCTTTCGATTCTGACTTAAAAACTGAGATACTAAATCGTAAAGACGAGTATGATTCAAAAAGAGAAGACGATCAGGATTTAGATTTAGTATTGGAGACACCACTTTTAGTCCCCCGATTAGTCAATAACCAATATTATTTATTAGATGGCAGAAAGTTATTCTCTGCCTTTTATATGAAAAGGGTAGGTCAGTGGAGGAATGTAAATAACGATGATAAACCAAATAAGTTAGAGGTTACAAATATTATGCCAAGACCATATAAGGGCGATGATGAACTATACTCTTATATCTATATCGATGATGATGAAATCATAAGGTATGAGTTTCTTGGACTTAAAGTAAACCCCTTTGCTATGTTAGATAATAGTATAAGAATACATGAGGTTTTTCCAGAGTTCTTTGAAACTAAAAAGAAACCAAACTGTAAAGAAGGGGAAATACTAAAGAACACGTATGATTTATGGAAGAAAAAAGAAAAGCGTAAGTTTAATAAAGAAAAACAAAAACATCTCGATGATGAAGAACTAAAGGATTACAAATATAAAACATTAGAAGATGTAAATCCTAGAGAGGTAATAGATGCAATAAATAATGTATTGATACCTGATGATAGAGATGTTGTGTTTGATATTCATAAATCATTAAGGAAGTTTTTAAAGATAGAAATACTTGAAAGAATACCTAATTTCAGAAATTCAAGAAGAGCTAAAGCAGATATAGTAAAGTCAAGAATTAACATAAACCCAGAGATTTGCTCTATGATTTTTAAGAAACATAAGCAATTCTCTTCAACCGTAGCAGACAGTGTCAACTCGGTTGATATTTACAAACAGTTTTCATATATATCTGAATTACGTTCTGGTTCACAAATTGGTGATGGTCCAAGAAGATTTAGACCAAACCAACTGGGCATCGTGGATCCGATTGCAACGAGCACGACGACAATGTATTGTGCCCCAATATCGAAATGAAGATATTGGTGAATAATTCTGTTAATTGCTGGTACATCCTAAAGCCTTTGTACCTATATGGTGACGAAAGTCAGAAACAACACAAAGGATGATATAAGCTGAGAATGCTAAGTATTGTTTATAATGGAAGCTCAGCAGGGAAGTTCTCGAAAGATTCAAAAGAGGAAACCTTCAACGACTATTCCGAAAGGAAGTACAATCTTTATAGATTGGAAAAGCAGAAGACCTGAGATGGTTATGATATAGTCTAGTCCCTGAAAAATGAAATACTGGGAAACCAGGGGTATAAACGAAGTGATAATTTGGGTTTGAATAAAGCCGTCTAATATGGTGACATAGTAGATGATAAGTGTTTAAATTGCTGGGATGTTCTAAAGCCTCTATGCCTTAAAAGGAGAGAAATCAGAAACAAATTAGAGGATAACATATGTTGAAATATACTAAGTGTTTCATACAATGAACAATCAGCAGCCAAGCTCATCAAAATGAGAAGGTTCAACGACTATAATAACACTGACTCGTTATAGAGTTAAAGGTATAGTCTAGTCCCGTAAATATAAATACAGAGAAATCTGGGGTGGAATCGTTATCTGGAATGATGGTATTCAATATTGACAGTAAATATATATTAGGACTTAATGATTAATAAAATTACAAGGGGGTTTATAGCCTCCTTGTTTTTTTTTTGATATATTTTTTTCTTGTAGAAACAATTGATTAGATAAAATCATTGTTAAGGCAATTGAATGTATTGGGAGTGATTATATTGGGATTAAGATTAACATATCTTTTGCTTGAAAACTACGACTACTTCCTAACTGGACAGAATAAAGAGAGGATAGAGTTTAAGTTAAATGAAGAGGATGACATTATAGTTGTTACAGGAGATAATGGCACAGGTAAATCTTCTTTAGTTATGTTAGCTATAACACCCTTTCCTAGAACAGAAAGAGGTTATGGTATTGTAGAAGGTAAAGAAGGAAGAAAAGTACAGAAGTTCAGAGATGATAAAAATAATTGTACCTATGAAATTATACATGAGTATACTCCTAAAAAGGGAGGATCACATACTTGTAAATCTTATCTTTATAGACATAAAGATGGTAAAAGAGAAAGTCTTAATGAGGGTGGTAAGGTAAATGCCTTCAGAGACACTGTGGAGGATATATTTGGGGTATCTACAGATACAGTAGAGGTTTTATCTTTAACATGTGATGACTTCGGTATAGTGACTAAATCACCGGCTCAGAGAAGAGATTATGTTAAGGTATTAATAAATGGTTTAGAAGAAATAGATAATAGAAAAGCTATTGTCGATGAAAAATATAGAGACTTTAAAAAACAAAAGAAGGCTAATGAAGTTAAGTTAGAAAATCATCCTGATTCAGAAAAGTTGAAAAAGGATATTAAAGAAACTGAAGGTTTATTAAAAGATTATAAAGAGAATTTAAAACAGGTTAATATTCAGCTGGGAGAAATAAATAAAGTGGATGATAAAAAGTTAAATAAGAAAAAAGAAAAGATTAAGAAGTTAAAGAAAGAGAATGAAAATGCTTCTAAACTAATAACTTTAATTGATAAAGAATTCTATAATGAAAAGTCAGTACAGTTTAATCTAAATGAAATAGAAAATAAAGTAGATAATTATGACAGAAAGATAAAGGAAATTAAAGAAGAGTTAAAATCTAAGAATAAAGATTTATTGAAAAATAAGAAAGAACTCAAATCTTTATCAGATGTAAAAAAGAATACTGAACAGATTAAAACTATAAAAAAGAAGATAGAAAATACTGACCAAGAAGTTAAAGATATTGATATTGATTTATCAAGAGAAGAATTCAGGGACGGTATTAATAAGTTACAAAAAATAATGACTGAGTTAGAATTAATCAGAGATAATCTTTCAGATAAAAAACTTCTTAAAAAAGATATCGATAAAGATTATTTTGATAAATTATTGAATGAAAAGAAAAAGACAAAATCAGATCTAAAAGATGAGTTGAAAGAGAAAAATGATGAGTATCATAAAGTTAATAATAAAGGTTTAGCTTTTATGGCTGATAAATCTATTCCTAAAGCATGTGATATGAAATGTGATTTGAAGGATTTATACAATCAGGCTAAGTCAGATAATAAAGCTATAAACAAATTAGAAAAAGAAATAGAGAAACTAAAAGAGGATATTAATGAAGCTACTGTAGAGGTAAATAAAATTAATAGAGATATTGAATGGCTTAAAAAAACAGTGCAATTAATTGATGAGGTTAAAGAAATAGAAGAATTTCTAAATAAGGACAGTATTTTTTCTAATCTTAAAGCTGATAAGATTATAGATGTCTTAAAGAATTCCACTGTTGATAAGAATAAAAAAAGAATAGAAATGAGAGTTGAACAGATAAGAAGATATTATGACTATAAAGAATATAAGACTAAATTAGATTCTATGAGTGAAATGTCTAATAGAGAAAATAAACTTTATGAGAAATATAAAGACTCTCTAAAGGATATTAAAGATAAGAAGGAAGAATTGAATTCTAAATTAGATGAACATCAAAAAGAAAAATCTAAACTCAAGGATAAAATTGATAAGATTAATAAAAAATCAGAAGATGATTATTTGTTGATGAATATGGATAAAGAGACTTTGGAAAAACATATCAAAGAGAATGAAGAATCTATAGATGAAATAGAAAAAGAGGTTAAAGATTTAGAAGAAAAGATTAAACATCTAGAGGAGCTTAAAGAATCGGAAAATAAAATTCAAGCAAATATTCAATCTGTTGAAAATAGATTAGATGATTTAAAATCTAAAAAATCAGTTATGGAACATTTAGAAGAAGAGTATGTAAGATTAGCTAAAGAGGAAAAAATATCTTATGCTGTAAGAGAGGTTTTAAGAATTCATCTACCTATTAAAGTTATGGATTCATTCTTAGAGAATGTAAAGATATATGCTAATGAGTTCTTAGAGACTTCAAATTTACCGTATAGAGTATCTAAGTTTGACATAAGCGATAGTGAGTTTAGAATTGAAGCTCTTAAAAATGGAAGGGTTGTAGACGATGTAAAGAAAATGTCAAAGGGTGAGTCTGCATTAATGTCTCTTGCTATATCTTTTGGTAAACAAAGAGTAATGTCATCACTTGATAAGTATAAGATAATATCATTAGATGAAGTTGATAGTTATTTAAAAGAAGAGAAAAAAGAAATATTTAAAGATATAGTTTTAAAACAAAAAGAGATATTTAATTTAGATCAGGTATTTATAGTAACTCATAATGAAAACTTTACTAAAATGAATAATGTATCTCATATATGTTTTGACAAATCCAATGTTGATCCTTATAGTAATAAAAGAATTATCTACCATCATAAACTTAATTGATTTTTCTTCAATTATATATTATAATGGTAGTAAGGAGAACTTAATAAAATAATTAAGGAGTGGATAAAATGCCAAGTACAGAAACTAAAAAGGATACAGAAAAATTGGATAAAGAAAATGGAGTTTATTTTCATATAAGAAATGAGAAAGAATTAGAGTTTAGAATATATGGCAGAGGGTATTTATTTCATGCTTCTACTAAAGAAAGTTATGATAGTAAAACAAAGAATGCTATTGAATCTGTTGCTTCTCAGTTAAATCATTTTATTGCTTATTTAAGAGATAGAGATGATTATAATGATAGTAGTGATTCAGATTTACAATATTTTATAATGAAGTTAATAATGCTTAATAATAATTTAAACAGAAATAAGATAGAAAAGATTTCAAAACAAAGAGCAGAAGAAAATCTAACTAACTTCAGAGAAGAAAAGATAAACTACTTTAATGAAGTTATTTATGAAGAGTTAGTATATGATGATTATTTAGAGAGATTAATATCAGAGTATTCATATGAGTCATTGAAACAAAATTTAGAACCATCTGATATTGATGAGAAATTACACTATAGTGATATACATATTTTCCAATCACTTAGTGTGTACTCTAAATTATTATACCTGTCTTATTTTCATATCTCAGAATTAATAGGTTATAATAGTTTGGTTAAACCTATTATAATTGAAATGTCAAGATCTATAAATACAACTTGTCTTGACCTATTCCCTAATGAATATAATATAGTTAAGAATCAATCTTTTATGGATAGAGTGTTTTCTTATATTGAATTTCAAAATAGAAAGAATTCAAGAAGACATACTAGATTGATTGCTAAGTTCTCATCTATAGGATATTCACATGAATATATATCTGTAAAGATGTTAGATAATATTCTTTCATCTTTGAAAACATTTGGTCCTACATTATTTGAAAAGACCAAAAAGGGTTATAAAAAGTTTGATATAGTATCACATGATTTAGAAAATTGGGGGTATGTTGCAAAGGTTACTGTAGCTTGGATATCTAGAATTACATTTAAGACAATGTATCATTTATCTAAGTATACTACAAGTTATGTAATCAATTCTGTTAATCCAGATTCAGGAAATTCTGAAGGTCCAGAAGAGACACCTGAATCATCTAAGTATGAGATATTACTAGAGAAAAAAGACAGGGAGCATTTTGAAGATTTACAAAGACTTAAAAAATATATTATTGCAGATGCTAAAAAGGATGGTAGAATATCAGAGGAATCACAAATAAGAATCAATCAATTGATTGAACGTAAGGCTGATATTACTCATTTATATAATAAGTTTATGGTATCATTATTTTTAGAACAGGGATATAATGTAAACATCATAGATTTATTAACTTATGAAGAATACCTAACATTAGTCTTTAGAGTTTATGAAAGGTTAGATGGTTATTTAGATTTAAGACATGCTTTGGTATCACCAGAGACAGATAACCTAAATGGTATCAGAGTTAACGATAAAGATTTAGAAAACTTAACCTTTTATAATAATGTAAATTATGAACGTACTAAAAAGATAATCAATAAAATAATATCAACATCTTATGGTTATAAAACTAAGAATGGAGATATTCATTATGTTACTTTAAAGAAAGAATTCTTAGAGTTTGTAAGTAAGGGTATGGTAATTTAGAAAGGAGACTGTTATGAATCCAAAAGAAAAGTTAGTTGAGTTTTTGGAAGATAAACATAATGCCAGAGTTCAAGGTAATAATAAATGGTATAAGTTGAAATGTCCTTTCTGTGGTGATTCACCGAACCCTAATACTACACATTTTAATATAAGAATATCACCAGAAGATAATTATATGGTGAAGAAATGTTTCCAACCTCATTGTACAGCCTCAGGAGTGTTAACCCAACAGGATTTAATCCATATGGGTTTATCTGATCCTGAGGTTTTAAACTTTGTATCTAAGAAAACTAAAGAGAATAAAAAGATAGTAAGTAAAATTAACTCTACAAAACTAAATTTAACATTACCCGATAATCCTCATAAGATAGTTTCAGATTATTTTTTGAAAAGAACTAATGAAAAATTAAATAAAGAAAACATTAAAAGGTTTAGAGTTGTTTCTAATATAACTAAATTCTATGAGGATAATAAAGATAAGATAGAGTATTCAAAAAGAATAGGGATGTTAAGAAATAAAGAGAGTGAAAAATATCATTATATAGGTTTTATAAATGAGACAGGCACGTTTCTACATGTTAGGTCTATAGATGATAGAAAGATTAAACATATGAAGATACCGTTAGTAAACTTACCCTTTTATGTTAATCATCAACCATACTCTTTAAAAAATAATTTTGATATTAAAAAGAAAATGTATGGATATTTAGGTGAGGGTATATTCGATGTTATCAATGCTTTATTATATTTTAACGATCCAGGATTTTATGTACAGACCGGAACTGCAAATGGTTTCTTTTCGCAGTTTAAAACATTCTCTAAGTATTATTATAATGTACAGTGGGTTGTATTAAAGGATGAAGATGTAAATATATCATTATTTAAGAAGTTAAAAAGCATCTATGATTATAGATTTAAGGATGATTTAATAGTTATTTCTAATGAGGCTTCCAAAGATATAGGTGATTTTTCTAAACCTATAAAGATTAAAAAAATCAAAATATAGGAGTTGGTTGCAATGAGAAATTTGGATGTGATGATAGATTTTTATAAAAGGAATAATCCTAGAGAGGAGAAGAATAATAAAGAAAAAGAGAAGTTAATGGATACCTTAGAAAGAAGATTAGAACATTTTAAAACATACCCATCTGGTCATAAGTATTATTATGATTATGATGCTAGAGAACTGGCAGCTTTATCTTTGGATTATTTCATATACGGTGAAGAACCAGTTGCAAAATTACTTAAAAACTTAGCAGATGATATAGAGAATAAAATTAGAAATGAACAGGTATCTGCTTGGGAGATGTTAAAATTAAATATGGGTTTAAAAGATAAGATAGATGGAAGTAAATCATACTTAGATCACTATTCAGAATATAGTTCAGAATATGGTTACTTACCAGCCGGTATTAAGAACATATAAATTGACAGAGGGGACTAACCCTCTGTCTTTTTTTTGTCTACATATAAGAGTAAACTAATCCAAACAGTTCACTTTCAGCTGTCTGATCAGGTGTAATATCTCCTTTTCTAACTTCAGGCAATATATCATAACCCAATATAGAATAAGCATAATCTCCCAATTCACTACATATGACATTTTTAGGGTTATTAAACATATTCTCTCCACCAAATAAAGCTTGAACTATATATCCAAATATTTGGAAAACATCATAATCTGTTCCATGCATTTGTATTAAGTAGTTTCTCATCTTCTGTTTCTCCATATCAGATAAACCGCTCTTTAATCTATATACATCGAATTCATTATAAACTTTTATAGGGTTTATCTCCACATGCCATTTAGCTTCAATAAGTAAATTACTATCTAACGCTATAGCTACATGGTTATATTTACTTTTAGTAAACCACTGTATTCCTCTTGCATAAATTCCTCTTCCACTAACTAATATCAAATCTCCAGTTTCTATTTCGTCAAGACCTTTAAGTTTTTCCAAGTTTATCACTCCCTTATATATCTTATTTCTACCTCGACATCATTTGCAATTGCCTTATCAATTCCTTTTTCCATTCCAGATGAAATACCTAAGTCTGCATATACAATACACTTATCAGCTGACTTATACCAATTCGTTCCAGATTTTATACCTATATTTCTCTCCATTTCAACATTGTCATTTAGAACTTGAGTATATAGTAAATGTGATAAGAAAGGAGCTTCACCTTTATACAAAGAATGTTTCATTGCTTCTTTAGCATATGTAATGTTTATATCCAATTCTTCTTTACTTTCAGCTTTATACGGTGATTCTATTATTACATTCTTCAAGTTCATCACCAACTATTATCTCAGTGTTTAATGTATCTCTTAACCCTTTATCTTTATGCCAAATAAATGCCTGGGAATGTGGATGTGATAGATACCCTTTATTAAAGTGCCAATCATCCCTTCCAGTCACACTAGCTAAGTTTCTAACTATTACACCTTTATCTTCTTTAGCTTCTTTAGCTAATTCAGAATGTATATGTGCACCGTGCCATTCATGAAAATAAGTCTGTCCCCAATCTGTTTTAGCTTCAACTTGCATGCATCCATATATTCTTCTGCTTTCTTTATCTAAATGTGTGAACCCAATTAGATTTTTTCCAAACCTCACATATTTTCTACTGGCTGGGTTAGTATTAACAGAAACATTTTCATCATTTCTAAACCAAGATTTTATATTAACTATTGAATGAAAAGATGTTACCCAATCATGATTTCCAGGTACCAAAAATACAGATACAGGAGCTAATTGCTTTAATTTATCTATAGCTTTTATTAAAAGTTCCTGTCCTTTAAGATACATATCCTGCCATCTATCATCACTTCTTTGCATTGTACCTCTAGTTGTTCTACCCTTGGAATCATCAAAGTTAAAGAAGTCATTACCAATGGGGAATATTATCTTTTTATATTCTTTATTCATAACCCTTTCTCTACTTAGGATATCATCAATAACATACATAAATCTTTCTTCTGCTATTTCTGTATCATAAGATTCTCCTGTTTCTGGATGCCAAGCTAATTTATTTAAATGCAAATCAACTATAGGTACCTCTAACATATAATCCCCATCTTCGTCAAACCTTTGATTAGTCTCCACTTTTGGAGGTTTATATATTTCAGCAAATTCTACAAAGTGAGAGGTTACTAAATTATGTGCCTTCCTTAAGAAATAATCTTTCTTTCTATATTTATTATTCTCTCTAATTATTTTCTTTATTTCTTTTTCTTCTAACTTTTGGAAATATTCATCCTTATCTTTTTCAAGATGATCCTGTACCAGAGAATCCACACCATGTTCTTCTATCTCTTCATCAGTGTATTCTATATCATCATGAATGAATCCAAAAGCGTTTTTAAGCATCATAAAATGTTTTCTAGATATCTTATGTTTTCTTGTAATCTCAGGTATCTTAAGATAGTTAGAAGCTCTACCTTTTGGATCACAGTAATCTTTTCTTATTAATCTATATTTTTCTTTAGTTATTGGAAAAGATGTCTTACCATCGGATATTATCCAGTAATCACCTTTATCTTCTGTTTCATATTTATTTTTATCCTCTCCTTGTTTTTCACCAGCTTTATCACCCTTAATGATATCATCGGATAATTTCCAACTTTTTACTTCATTATCATAAATCATTCCATTATTTTTAACGAAGTTTAATAAAGTTGTATGGTAGACTCCATAATCTTCAGCTGTTTCTCTGGAGTTTGTATTATTTAATTTCTGTTTTATTTCATTTAGTATGTCCTTTTTTTCTGAATCAGATTTATTATGAAAACTTTCTTTAAATTCTTCCCAATTCAATATCAAACACCACCTTTATTTAATGTATATATTAATAGTATTTATATGAAAACCCGTTACTAAAATGTTGTTGATTTTGGGAAAAATTGGACAAAAAATATACTCAGGGTTTTACCCCTGAGTTAATATTTATATTATCCTAAACTTCTTTTTTCAACTTTATTTTTCTCCCTTTGTCTTACTTTTTCAGCTTCTCTTAAATGAAAAGCATCAGTAGGAGAAAATGAAGGTCCACCTGTTTTAGCTTCACCTTCTAATTCAGATAAATTGGATTCTATAGTTTCATTTAACATTTCATAACTTTCTTTAAATCCCATAAAATCACATCCTTATTATAGAGATTAACCTCTAATTACAGGTCCGTCTCCCTCTTCTTCTTCAAGAAGTTTTTTGAATTCTTCTTTTTCTTCATCAGTTAGATCATCATCACCATCAATATCAGAATCAGATTCATAAGTAGTAGCTACATCTGTATCCACTTCTTCCTGCTCACTTGCAGGTGTTTCTAAATCTTCATCATCTACTGTAGGTTCAGGTTCACTGACTGTTTCATCCTCTTCGTCAGCAGCTTCCTTAGCCTCAACTTCTTCTACAACCTCATTCCAAATTGCTTCAATCTTTTCATCACGAGCAATCATCTTTTTAATTCTATTTGGATCTAAAGATACTCTCTGATTAGCACTAGTTAGAATTTCAACATCATGTCCTTCCTTTGCAATATATAATGCAGATTTAAAAGGAACTTTCATAGGTGATGCAATAGGACCAAACTGTCCTAAGTAATCAATGTAACCATTATCTTCAACTAGAATTCTTACTTTTCCTGCCATTTCATATTCCTCCTTATAAATTTATAATGTGTAAATTTCACCAGAATCTTCTTCTGGTTCTTTGATTAATAAATCTTTTAAAGTCATTGTGTTATCACAGCTGAATACTGAGTCAAGCATATCTTTAAAAAGCTCCATTAAAACACCTCCAATTATAATATCTTATTAGAGAATAAGGTGTTGTATCCAACAAGACTTTTTCCTATTTGATTGTTGTAATAATACCTACATATAAACAAAACTAACGGTAATTTCATATAGTAATCTATTGTGTCAGTTTCGAATATATCCTTAGTATCAAGTAGATCAAAATCAGGTTCACCATTGTTTATATAATAATCTAGAAATTCATCTACTTTGGTTAACTTATCTTGAATATCGTTTATTTCTAAGGTTTTCCATATCTCTTCGAAACTATCCATGGTTAACTCATAATCATTAATTATGATTACAAAACCCTCATACTCTTCATCGGTAGTTTGTAATTCTTTAATCTTATCAAAGTTATCAAGTACAACTTTATTTTTATCAATACTATATAAATTTCTATCAATGTATTGTGATAAAGAAGTAAATGAAAATTCATAAGATGTATCTGGTATATTTATCATAGAAAATCTATAGTCATTTAACTCAGGATATTCTTGTTTCATAACATCTACATAAATAGAATTCTGGAAATAATATTCAAAATTATTATCCTTTAATAATTCATGTGATAACATAACCTTATTTCCATATTTCGGATGATACAAAGTATTGGTTGTTTTTAAAAATTCTATAACAAATGGGGAATAAAATAATTCTGAACCTTCATCTAAAATATACGACTTAGATCTAGTATCATAAAACTTATCGAATAATATACTGTTTATACTTTCAGTTAATTTCTTTATGTCCTCAAGCTGTGTTAATTCAGAATTTAATACAATGGACTTTGCTTCAGTACCAATATTGTCTGTTAATAGTTGATATTCATTAATAATTTGATCTTCTATTTCATTATATTCGGGTTCATCACTGTGTACAGCTGGTTCGTATTCTATTTTATACATTGGGATATTTTCTAAAAGAGTTCTCTCAACTTTAAATATTTTATATAAGATAGAATGATCCTGTATTTCTAAAGAAAAGAATGATCCTTCATATGGTTTAAATGTATCAGCAGGTATAACACTTACGTTTTCATTTTCAATAGATATACCTTTATAATCCACATCATCACTTGTTGGATCCCAATCATTTAAACCAAACATTAAACAGTTCTCTATTTTGTCGTATCTCATAGGTGAGTCTGGTCCGATATCATCTTGTATGTCTTCAGTACCTTGATGTACTGTAGAATGATCCATATTTACATTATAAAATGTAGAATAAATATGGGATTTATCTTGTAATCTTTGAGCAGGTGATTTCTTTAATTTATCTGTATTGTCTTTAATCTGATTAATCATATCTTTGAATCCACTGTTGTCGACACTTGTAAAACCCATTAACGTACACCTCCTATAATCATCTAAATAGATGTTCAAAAGATAATTTAAGTTGAACAATTAACTAGTTGAAATACTTAATATATAAGGAGGCTTGAATATGAGAATATTTACAGAAACAACCGAGGATGAATCTGTTAAAATAAATAATGATTTTAAACCGTATGATAAAGATTATACATTGATGTATGCTGAAGCTATCGGTACAGCTAAAAGTATTCAAAGTGTGTTATCTACTAGAGATAAATTTGAATCTATGGAGATGTATTCAGAATCACCGTTATCCTTTTTTGGTTCCATGTTTACATACTTTAAGAAAGCAGGAACTATGATATTATCTTTAATTAATAAGGTGATATCAATTCTTTTTGGAAAAGAAATATTCAATCCAGCTTCTATTGCAACAGGTGTTGGGTCTGCTATATTTAAAAAAGTTGTAGAGTTAGATGAGAATAACCTTTCAGAAGATTATAGTGAATTTAAAAATGATATAAAAAAGGAAATTTCTAACTTATCAAAGGGTGCTTCTGAAGATACAGTGAAAGCTTTATTAAAAGCTCTTTCTGATAGTTCAGAAGATATTGATCTTAGTAAATATAGAAAAAGCATAGATACAAAATCTGAAGATAAAAGTTCATTATATGATGTTTTAAATGAAGATAATATTAGAAATTATAATGATGAATATATTCTTTATAAAGTATCTGAAAAGTTAGAGGATGAATTGGTTGAAAATAATCCTAAGTTAGATAAATCATTAGAGAAATTAATAAATGGTAAAACAACCAATACTATACAAAGAGATAGTATTAAACAGAATATGCAGGATGTTATCTTTAAAGAATATCTCCTAAAGGATTCTAAAAGAAGATTCTTAAAAGCACTAAAGAACACTGTTAAAAGTATTTACAAAGAATTCTATAATGATTTAACTGTATTCCAAATAGAAAATATTGAACATATTCTTTATTTAGAAGACGGTAGTTTCAATAGTGCGATATTAAATGTTATAGATATAATTCATAATAATCTAACTGTATTAAACGATCATTATGATATGTTTGAAGAGTGGCTTAGAAAATTGGTTACTAAAGAAGACTTCAGAGACTATGATGAATTGGATGATATCGTAATCTCTCTAAAAAATTTTAATAATAATCTTGATGGTCTTTTAGATAACTATAAGAGAATAGATAGTATATCAGAGGACACTCTAGATGACGTCAATCCAGATAAGCCAAAAACCTTTCCAGAATATATAGTTGGTACTGATGTATCGACATTAAATGATATGTTAGAAGTGGATAAAAACTTCGATAACTATTATGAAAATAGTGGTCATCCTTTATTCATAAATAAAAAGACAGAAAAAATGATTGGTCTCTATGAACAGTTTGATTTCTCAAGTAAAAGAAATTCTGATATTGGTTTAGATGACTTTAAAGAAGAGATGGAAGAATTAAAAGGGAATATAAATGGTTTAATGAGTAAGATGGATGATGTTATGAAGACCAATACAGAAAAGAGTAATTTTATAACTGATGAGGATAAAGAGCAGTTAAAAAATATTGATGCATTAATGGCTGTTTCTTATAATTTAATTAGCTATACATTATCATTTCATTCAATAGCTGTCCAACAACTTAGAACAGCACACTTACAAATTTATATCTTTACTGATATAGTTATAAATACAGCTGTTGCTATAATAGTTAAAGCTTTAAAAGAAACTATTGAAGAAGAATTAGAAGGAGGTAATTAAATGAATGTTTTAGATAATTATACTATTGATGATTTTGATTATATAAAAGAAGACGCAGAAATTGTAGCTTCCTTCAATAGTATAAAAACACTGAGTAATCATTTAAAGAAAGATTATACATTTTATAGTGAGAACATTCTAAAAGATATTTCATCTGGTATAGTAGAAACTATATCAAAAATATTTAAATATATTTCTAGGATGATTAAAACTATTTTAAAGAAACTTACTGGTGGAAGATTATTCGGGGACGACAAGGTTGAGAATAATTCAAATATGGGTAGTTCTAAATCTAAATCAGCTGAAACTGCTCAAGCAGTAACTCTTTCATTACAGAGTATCTTAGATGATATGGTAGAGGTACAGCTTATGCAAAACTCTGACTTTAAAAAACACAACCAGTCTATTCATACTCAAATGGATAATATTGAATTATCTGAATATGAGATAGAAGAGATTCAAAATTTACAGGAAGTATTAAATATAGATAAGCTAGAAAAAATGTATTACAATAAAGTTTTAAACCAAAGCTTTAAAGAATACAATGAAGTATTAAAATCAGAAGATCAAAACTTTGTAAAAAGTTATTTAAATAAGTTTCCACATATGTCAAGTAATCTAACTCAAGATGAACTTGATACTAATAAGATATTAAGTAATGACATTCTAAAAGCTATTCCAACAAAAGGAAACACTGGAGATGTCAGAGAATTAGTAGATAAATTCTTTAGTAGATTAAGAAATAAATCTAACCTAGTTAGTTATATTAAAAATGCTATCAAAGATGATATTTATCCAACCAATAAAGGATATTTTAATAACGCTTCTTTAATGTTATTATATAGTGATAATGTTACAGGTGATGTTAACAGTTTAGAACAAATTATGACTGGTGTTGTTAGATATTTTGATAAAACAGTTAAAGCTATAAGTGATATTCAAAAAGACGGAGAGTCGACCATAACAGGGAATGAAATAGAAAAAGCTGTAAGAAACTTAAGTAGTTTTAAGAATCCATTTTTGGGTGAGAATGTAATGGATATTGATGAAGAACAAGAATCTGCTGATTTAGATATTACTAAAATAAACCACGGTCAGGTAAATATGTTTACAGAATATCTAGAAGAGGTAGAACTGATTAATATAAATGAAGTTTTAGCTAAAGAAAAGAGTAAGGTTAATAGATATCTATTTGGAAGTTTAAATTACTTTGATTTAAATAAATCCTTAGATAATTTAAAATCATCTATTTATTATTCTTTTAATAATACGAGAAGAAATAAAAGATTGATGGATTCATTAAATGATTTAGAAAAAGAAAGTAGTAATTTAGCTGATGATATTAAAGGGAAGATAGATGAGTTTGAAAAAGATAGTCCAGAGTTAAATGAATATATCAATGGAGTATCTACAATTGCTGATGTTATATCCTATGTATTGGTAT
>Ga0182238_1000048_pt1 | contig 44390 bp, 46 predicted proteins | sample hydfrates6_PW_90_FD_132439 | JGI IMG/M metagenome (GOLD analysis project Ga0182238, IMG submission 132439) | Subsurface microbial communities from deep shales in Texas, USA - hydraulic fracturing test 6_PW_90 | ecosystem: Environmental > Aquatic > Deep subsurface > Shale gas/oil reservoir >... | reverse complement strand
CCGAGTATTTTTATCATTGCTAAGTATTTAAGAGCAATTCAAAAAATTAAAGAGATAACTTGATTCAAACGGTGCTATTTAGATTTCACAACATTTGTCAAAGAGCCATTATCCATTATTTAATTGATAATTGAAGTTTGCTCTAAATATGGAGGGATAAAATGAGCAGTATTTTAGTTTTAACAAATGAAATATTTGATCTGCCCCAGAAAGCTGAAGCTGAGATTCGAGGAATTGCCCCGGAAATAAAATTTGATGTTGTAGAATCAAGCAGCGATTATTCTGAATTAATTAAAAAAAGTGAAATAGTATTTGGCTGGCCCAAAACAGATTTAGTTAAAAAATCTGAGAATCTAAAATGGCTGCACCTGCCCAGTGCAGGTGTTGATCGTTATGCCAATAAGGAAATTTATCAGAATCAGGATATTGTGCTCACAAATTCCAGTGGAGTTTATGGTAAGCCGATTGCAGAACATGTTTTTGCAATGATTATGGCCCACAACCGAAATTTAATTAATTATGCCTATGATAAAAAGGAAAAGAAGTGGCAGCGTAAAAATGAAATTAAAGATTTCTTTAATTCTACAGTTGGTATTTTAGGCCTTGGTGATATAGGCAGTACGATTGCAAGGAGAGCTAAAGCCTGGGGGGCTCAAGTTCTGGCTTTAAAAAGAACAGCGGCAGAGCTCCCTGATTATGTTGATCAGATTTATTTAAATAAGGATTTAAATAAACTGCTCAAAAGGTCTGATTATGTGATTTTAACTCTTCCGGCCACTCCGGAAACTAAGGGAATAATTGGTAGAAAAGAATTTAAAAGAATGAAAAATTCAGCCTTTGTGGTTAATATTGGCAGGGGATCACTGATTAAACAGGAGGAACTGGTTGAAGCTTTAGAAAAAGGCTGGATTGCTGGCGCCGGATTGGATGTAACTGAACCGGAACCACTACCGGAAACAAGTAAGTTGTGGGAAATGGACAATCTGATTTTAACACCTCATACTTCTGGCTTTTCTCCAACCAATGATCAGCGCCGTTTTGAAATTTTTAAAGATAATTTAAAAAACTATTTGAATCAGGAAGAATTATTGAATCAGGTAGATTTTGAACTAAAATATTGATTTATTAACTGCTCTTAACGGAGCAGTTATTTTGAAATTTAAAGCAGAAAAATTAATTTAAGTAAAGTCTAAAGATGATAATAATCAAAATTTAAATGCTATTAATATTCAGCAATAATGGAGGGAATAGTTAGTGCAGAAAATTAGATTTGGAATTAAAGAAAAAATGATTACTTTTATTTTAGTTTTGGTAATTTTAACAGTTTTAACTTTGGGTTTTTATTCTTTAAATAATTTAAGCAATACTCTTTATCAAGAAAAAGAAAATCAGGTCAGGGAGATGGTAAATTCGGCTCTGGGAGTTATAGAATATTATTATCAACTGCAGAGTTCTGGAGAATTAAGTCAGGATGAAGCTCAAAATAGAGCCGCAGCAGCAGTTGAAAAGATGACTTTTGGCCCGGGGAATCAGGATTATTTCTGGATTAATAATCAGCAGCCGGTGATGATTATGCACCCTTATTCTAAAAGCTTAGAAGGTGAAAATATCGGCTCGATTCAGGATCCGGATGGTAAATATTTATTTAGAGATATGGTAGAAGTGGTAAAAGAGAAGGGTTCTGGATTTGTAGAATATCAGTGGCAGTATTATGATCAGGAAGGGCGAGTTGAACCCAAGCTTTCTTATGTTGAGGGATTTGAACCCTGGGATTGGATTATTGGAACTGGAGTTTACATAAATAATATTAGAAGTTCTTATTTAGAACTCAGAAACCAATTTTTAATAATTGGAGCTATAATTCTATTGATTTCCTTAGTTTTAACTTATTTGATTGCAAATTATCTGGCCAGGCCAATTACACTGCTGACCTCGATAATTAATAAACTTTCAGACTTTGATCTTAGAGATGATAATAGTAAAGCTTTAAATAAGTACAGCAGCCGAAAAGATGAAATTGGATCAATTGCTGAGGCGCTTAAAGTCTTGAAAAAAAATCTGCTGGACTCAGTAACAAAAGAAGCAAATATTGCTGATAACCTGGCGGCATCGAGCGAGGAACTATCGGCAAGTAGTGAAGAAATGTCGGCCTCTGCTGATGAGGTAAGTAATTCTGTCAAAAAACTGGCTCAGGGAACTGTGGAACAAAATGATATGTTGAGTCAAACTGAGGAAAACATGTCAGAACTTGATCAAAAAATTGATTCAATCACAGAAAAAGCAGAAGTTATTAAAACTGAGGCAGAAGCAGCAGGAACTGAAATTGATAAAGGAAGTAAAGCTGTTAAAACTACTGCAGATCAGATAGAAGTAGTGGTAGATAATCAGCAGTCTGTTTTAAAAAGTGTAACAGAGTTAGATGAATTATCAGGACAGATAGGTAAAATTGTTGAAATTATTAATGGTATAGCAGATCAAACTAATCTTTTAGCTTTAAATGCAGCAATTGAAGCAGCTCGGGCTGGGGAAGCTGGTCGTGGTTTTAGTGTTGTTGCGGAAGAGATAAGAGAATTGGCCGAAGAATCTTCCACTGCTACAGATGAAATCAATAATTTAATTAAAGAGATTCAGAAAAAAGTTAGTGACACTACAGAAATGATGGATCAGTCTGAACAGGGGGTTAAAGCCAGCAGCCAGGCAGTATCCAGAGCTGAAAAGACTTTTGCAGAAATTGAAAAGGTTGTTCTTCGTTTGAATGATTTAATAACTGAAATTGCTGATAATTCTCAGGAAATGAAACTTAAAGGTAAAGATGTAAATCAGGCTGTGGAAAATATTTCAAAAATCAGTCATGAATCTGCTTCGATAGCGGAAGAAGTAGCAGCTGCCTCAGGTGAACAGAGTCATTCTACAATTGATATTGTCAAAGCTGCAGAAGATTTAGCAGAAATGGCTCAAAATTTAACTGTTATTACCTCTCGTTATAAAAGCTAACAACGATTTTTTAATGCCCGGACAAAAATTTCTTTTTGGCCGGGCATTTTAATTTTTATGGTTATAAACTGAGAGTGGAAAAGCCCTGCTAGTTCAACTTAGATGTAGTTTTTTATCAAATAAATTAAGAATCTTAGTTGACTTGTGGTCAGTTTTTTGCTATCCTTAATTGTGTCAATTAAATAAAGAGATAAATTTAGATTCGAATGGAATCTTATTAGAACAATTAAATCACCTGCTAAGGAGGAAAAATAATGTCAGTAGAAGATAGGGAAAAGTCATTAGAAGATAAAAAAGAAACAATTCGTCAGGGTGGCGGCCAGGCAAGAATCGAAAAACAGCATAAAAAAAATAAAAAAACTGCCAGAGAAAGAATTGAATACTTGCTGGATGACGGTACATTTAACGAATTGAATATGTTTGTGGAAAATCGCAGCACCTCTCTGGGTATGGATGAAAAAGACGTTCCAGGAGAAGGTGTTGTAGTTGGTTATGGAACAATTGAAGGCCGTTTGGTTTATGTTTACGCTCAGGACTTCACAGTAATGGGAGGTTCAGTTGGAGAAGCCCATGCGCAGAAGATTTCTGAGGTAATGGATTTGGCTGTTAAAAATGGTGCCCCGATTATTGGGCTTAATGATTCCGGTGGAGCCCGTATCAATGAGGGTATAGATTCTTTAAACGGATATGGAGAAATTTTCTACCGCAATACCAAGGCTTCAGGTGTGGTGCCCCAGATTACAGCAATCTTAGGTCCCTGTGCTGGTGGAGCAGTTTATTCTCCGGCAATTACAGATTTTATTTTTATGGTTGACCAGACTTCTAAAATGTTTATTACCGGTCCCAGTGTAATTAAATCTGTAACTGGAGAAGAAGTTTCAGCTGAAGAGCTGGGAGGAGCAATGACTCATAATCAGGTTAGTGGAGTTGCTCACTTTATGGAAGACAACGAAGAGGCCGCTCTGGATAATATCAGAAGATTATTAGCTTACATACCTGATAATTATAAAGAAGAGCCTGAAAAATTGGATATTCAGGATGAAGCAGGACGCAGTACCGAAGAACTTAAAGAGATTGTTAAAGAAAATCCGCAAAAAGCTTATGATGTGAGAGATGTAATTGATATTCTGGCAGATAAAGATAGTTTTATGGAGGTTCAGCCATATTTTGCTCAAAATGCAGTAATTGGTTTTGCCAGGTTAAATGGGCGCAGTGTTGGTATTGTAGCCAATCAACCTCAGCATCTGGCAGGGTGTCTAAATATTGATGCCTCAACCAAAATTGCACGTTTTATCCGCTTTTTAGACAGCTTCAATATTCCAATTGTTTCACTGGCTGATGTTCCAGGTTATATGCCGGGTACTGAACAGGAATATGGAGGAGTAATCCGTCATGGTGCAAAGGTATTATATGCATATTCGGAAGCCACTGTACCAAAGATTACTCTAATTATGCGGAAAGCATATGGTGGAGCTTATATTGCAATGGGCAGTCGTTCTGTAAGAGCTGATCTTGTTTATGCCTGGCCGATAGCAGAAATTGCAGTTATGGGTCCAGAAGGTGCTGCTAATGTAATTTATCGCAAGGAAATTGCTAAAGCAGATGATCCCGATCAGCTGCGTCAGGATAAAATTGATGAATATAAAGATAATTTTGCCAACCCTTATATTGCAGCCAAAAGGGGAATGGTTAATGATGTGATAAAAATGGAAGAGACACGGGCTAAACTGATTAATGGTTTAGAGATGATGATCAATAAAAGAGAAGATGGACAGGATAAAAAGCACGGAAATATTCCTTTATAATAAGTGGGTGAGAATATGAATAATTATGTTCTTGGTCTGGAATTATTAATAATTGGAATGGGAACAGTGTTCCTTTCCCTCTATTTACTTTCAGTTTTTCTCTATTTTAGTGGAAAACTTTTCGGACCAGAAAATAAGAAGAAAAAGCAAACAGAAGTTAAAACAGAAAAGGTTGAAATCGCAGAAAAAAATCGAGAAACTGAAGCAGAAATGCAGACAGGTATTTCTGCCAAAAAAGTTGCAGCAGTTTCTGCAGCAGTTTATGAGCTGTTAAATGATCAAAAAAAGTACAGGATAATTTCTATTCAAAAAAGTAATCAAAACTGGAAAAGATAGGAGCTGAATATAGAATGAAAAAATTTAGAGTTGAGGTAGATGGTGAAGAATTTATTGTAAATGTTGAGGAAATTGGAAGCGAGGATTCTGCTGGAACTACAGTTAGTACTGACACTAATGCCGGCAGCAGTCAAAGAACAGAGCCAAAAAGAACTGTTAAAAAAGCTGCTCCTAAACCTAAAAAAGAGCCGCAGCAAGAAATGTCTGCACCAGCTGAAGCTGGTGAGGGTGATGTTGTAGCTCCAATGCCTGGTAGTATTTTAGAAATTAATGTTAAAAAAGGTGACAGTGTGAACAAAGGTGATCTATTAGTTGTTCTGGAAGCAATGAAAATGGAAAATGAAATAACTGCTGTTCAGGCTGGAACTGTTAAAGATATTAAAGTTCGAGTTGGAGATAGTGTTGATGCAGAAGACATACTGCTGGTAATTGAGTAGGGGGTTAAATCATGTTAGATAAGATCTCACTATTTGTCCAGTCTACGGGTTATTTAAACCTGGAGCTGGGACAATTTATAATGATCATTGTAGCCTCCATACTTCTTTATCTGGCTGTAGTCAAAGAGTATGAGCCACTACTTTTAGTACCAATTAGTTTTGGTATGCTTTTAGTAAATCTTCCTTTAGGAGGTTTAATGGCAGCGGGGAAAGATGGTCAGGTAGGAGGATTACTTTACTATCTTTATCAGGGAGTTAAACTCGGTATTTACCCCCCAATAATCTTTATGGGAGTTGGAGCCTGGACTGATTTTGGTCCAATGATAGCCCAACCTAAAACTGCACTTTTAGGTGCAGCAGCCCAGTTCGGTATTTTTGCTACAATTTTTGGTGCAATTGCACTCGGCTTCTCACCTGCAGAAGCTGGTGCAGTTGGAATTATTGGAGGTGCTGATGGTCCAACAGCAATTTTTTCTGCCAGTCAGCTGGCACCACATCTGCTTGGCCCAATTGCAGTAGCCGCCTATTCTTATATGGCTTTGGTGCCGATTATTCAGCCGCCAATTATGAAGGCTTTAACTACCAAAGAGGAACGTCAGGTTAAAATGGAGCAGTTAAGACATGTAACTAAAAAGGAAAAGATAATTTTCCCGGTTGCTGTTACCTTACTTGGTGGTCTGCTGGTTCCTTCTGCACTGCCTCTTTTGGGAAGTTTAATGTTTGGTAATTTAATGCGGGAAGTTGGAGTTGTAGATCGTTTACTTAAAACTACTCAGAATGCTCTGATGAATATTGTTACTCTGTTTTTAGGTTTGACAGTTGGAGCAACAGCAAGTGCAGAGGCCTTTTTAAATGCTCAAACTATTGGGATTCTGGTTTTAGGCCTGGTTGCCTTCAGCTTTGGTACAGCAGTAGGAGTCTTATTTGGTAAGCTGATGTACAAGTTCAGTGGAGGTAAGGTTAACCCACTAATTGGAGCAGCAGGAGTGTCTGCAGTACCGATGGCAGCTCGAGTAGTGCAGAAGGTTGGCCAGGAAGAAAATCCATCCAATCACCTCTTGATGCATGCTATGGGGCCAAATTTTGCCGGAGTTATTGGATCTGCAATTGCAGCCGGTACTTTACTGTCAATACTCGGCTAGAATTATTATATTTAAATAACAAAAAAAAATTAGGCCAGCAGTGAGAACTGCCGGCTTAATTTAAAACTTAATAAGTCAGAAAATTTAAAAAATAAATTTATTTTTATTTCAAATAAGATTTTTTTGTATTTAAAAAAGCAGCGAGTATCGAGCAGCTGGCTTCATCTCCGCCTGAATCCAGGCAGAAAATTAAAATTATTTATGAGGAGTGAAAATATGGCCAGAGGTGAGAGAATACAAATTGCACATCCAGGCTGGTGTAAGAACTGTGGTATCTGTGTATCAGTCTGCCCGACTGATATTTTAATCACCGGCAAAAAGAGTGTTGAGATTCTTGATTTAGAAAAATGTATTGGCTGTCATAATTGTGAACTGATCTGTCCTGATTTTGTACTAAAGGTGGTGGCAAATGATGAAAACTAAGATATTCAGACCCGAAAAAAGAGCTGTACTTATTCAGGGTGATCAGGCAGTTGTAGAAGGAGCTCTGGCAGCAGGTGTAGAATTTTTTGCTGGTTATCCAATTACTCCAGCCTCTGAAATTGCCGAAGGTTTTGCCAGAGAGCTGCCGAAAATTGGAGGTAAATTTCTGCAGATGGAAGATGAAATTGCGGGGATGGCAGCAGTAGTAGGTGCTTCCCTGGCAGGAAAAAAAGCAATTACAGCCACCAGTGGACCCGGTTTCGCTTTAAAACAGGAAAATTTGGGCTTTGCAACTATGGTTGAAGCACCAGTGGTTGTAGTTAATGTTCAGAGAGTTGGCCCCTCAACTGGACTGCCAACTTCTCCTTCTCAGGGAGATGTAATGCAGGCCCGCTGGGGAAGAAATGGGGATCAGGAAATTATAGCCCTGGCACCTGCCTCGGTAACAGAAAGCTATGAACTGACAATTAAGGCTGTAAACTTAAGTGAGAAATTTAGACAGCCAGTTGTTCTAATGCTTGATGAAGTTATCGGTCATCTCAGAGAAAAAATATATTTAAGTACCAGTGATGAGATTGAAATTATTGATAGAAAAAGACCTGCGGCTGATCAGGATCCAGATCAGTATCTACCCTATCAGCTGACAGATGATCTGATTCCTCCTATGGCGGATTATGGTAGTGGTTTAAAGTATCATACAAGTGGACTCTTTCATGATCAGAGTGGTTTCCCGGACGGAAAAAATGAGACTGCTAAACTAATGCAGGATCGCCTGCATAACAAACTGCATAATAATCTTGATCAAATAATTCTTTATCAAAAAGATATTAGAAAAGATGATCGGGTGGCTGTCTTAAGTTACGGTTCAGCAGCCAGAACAGCGATTAGTGCTGTGAATACAGGACGAAAAGATAACCTTAAAGCAGGCTGGTTTAAGCTGCAGACAATCTGGCCTTTTGCAGAAAAAGAAGTTGCAGAACTTGCGGCTCAGGTTGAAACAATTATTGTCTCCGAATTAAACCAGGGGCAGCTGATCAGAGAGGTTAAAAGAGCAGCTGCCGGTCAGGCTAAAGTTTTAGGTATAAATTCTTATGCAGGAGAATTGATTAAACCAGAAGAAATCAGGGCACTGCTGGAGGAGGTATTATAATGGATTTTGAAAAATACTTAAGGATGGATAAACTGCCCCATATCTGGTGTCCGGGCTGTGGTCACGGGACGATTCTAAATTCATTTATTAGAGCCTTTGCCGAGAGTGACTTTGACCAGGATAAAACGGTGGTTATTTCGGGTATTGGTTGTTCAGGTAGGGCCACCGGTTATCTTAATTTTGATACCCTGCACACAACCCACGGCAGGGCAATTGCCTTTGCCACAGGGGTAAAAATGGCCAACCCAGAATTAAATGTGATTGTAATGACTGGTGATGGTGATGGCTCAGCAATTGGAGGTAATCATTTGATACATGCAGCCCGTCGTAATATTGATCTGACTGTAATCTTATTTAATAATCAAATTTATGGCATGACAGGCGGGCAGTTTTCCCCAATGACTCCTACAGGTGATCTGGCATCCACTGCTCCCTATGGTAATATTGATCAGAACTTTAATCTGGCAGAACTGGTAGCAGGAGCAGGAGGAACTTTTATTGCTCGGGGAGCTACTTTTGACCCCAGGCAGCTGAAAAAATTATATCTTGCTGCTTTAAAACATAAGGGGTTTTCTTTTGTAGAAAGCCTTTCACAGTGCCCGGTTAGTTATGGCCGGCAGAATAAAGCTGGGGATGCAGTTGAAATGTTAAAAAAACAGGAAGAAGATACAATCAACTTTAAAAAGTGGCAGCAGCTTAGTACTGAAGAGAAAAAGCTTAAGTATCCACTTGGAATATTAAAAGAGCTTGATAATCCAGAGAGTGAATATACAGTGCGCTACCAGAAAATAATAGAGCAGGTCAATAATGAGGGGGCTTTATAATGGGAAGATATGAAATCAGATTAAGTGGTGCTGGGGGTCAGGGGATGATTCTGGCAGGAATTATACTGGCAGAAGCCGGTGTTATGGTCGATAATCTAAATGTCAGTCAAAGTCAGTCTTATGGGCCTGAATCCAGAGGCGGTGCCAGTAGAGCTGAGGTGGTTTTTGATGAGGATCAGATAGATTTTCCAAAGGTTATTAAACCTGATCTTTTAGTCTGTTTAACCCAGGAGTCCTTTGATCAGTATGGAGCAGATCTTAAAAGCTATGGAGTGATAATTGCTGACAGCGGTATTGATATTTCTGAGATTAAACCAGAATTTAAAGATAATATCTACCAGTTAAATATTCTTGATCTTGCTGCCAGAGAAATTGGAAAAGATATTTCAGCTAACATGATTGTTTTAGGAATTATAGCTAGAATTATTCAGACCAAAATCCCAGTAGAATTTATTAAAAAGGCAATTATTGAAAAGGTTCCACCTAAAACTGTAGATTTAAATATAGAGGCTTTTGAATTGGGTTTCGACTTAAAACTCGATAAAAGGAGCTATATTTATGGGAGAATATAATAATCAGCAGCAGGGAGATAGAGAAATTTCGGATGCCGGGGATGCTGAAAATTTAAATCAGGCTGAAGAAAAATGGGAAACTGAGCAATATCAGAAAACGGCGGAGCGTTTTGGCTTAAGAAAAGATAATTTTATTTCGGATGCTGAATCTGAAATTAAACCCCTTTATACACCTCTAGACCTTAAAAATCTTGATTACCAAAAGACGCTCTCATTTCCAGGGGAGTTTCCTTTTACCAGAGGTGTTTATCCGACAATGTATCGGTCTCGACTCTGGACAATGAGGCAGTATTCTGGTTTTGGAACAGCAGTAGAAACTAATAAGCGCTTCAAATATCTTTTAGAACAGGGGCAGACCGGCCTTAGTGTTGCCTTTGATCTGCCTACCCAAATTGGATATGATTCAGATCATCCTCTGGCCGAAGGGGAAGTGGGAAGAGTTGGAGTGGCAATTGACAGTGTAGAGGATATGAAAATTCTTTTTTCTGAGATACATCTTAATAAAGTCAGCACTTCGATGACAATTAACGCTCCAGCTGCAGCTGTTTTAGCGATGTATATTGTAACAGCAGAAGAAAAGGGGATTTCTCCAGATCAGTTGAGCGGAACAGTTCAGAATGATATCTTAAAAGAATATATAGCTCGGGGCACTTATATTTATCCTCCCGAGCCCTCTTTGAGGTTGATTACAGATGTTTTTGATTACTGCTCCCGTAAGATGCCGGCATTTAATACCATCAGCATCAGCGGTTATCATATTCGGGAAGCTGGTTCAACAGCAGTTCAGGAGCTGGCCTTTACCTTAGCTGATGCCATCTGTTATGTAGAAAGAGCCCTAGAGATCGGCCTGGATATTGATGATTTCGCTCCGCGGCTTTCCTTTTTCTTTGCTTCTCAGATGAATTTGATTGAAGAAACTGCAAAATTTAGAGCAGCCCGGCGTCTCTGGGCTGAAATAATGGAAGCAAGATTTGGAGCAGAAAATAAAAAATCAAAGCTGATGCGCTTTCATACCCAGACAGCAGGGACAGCACTCACAGCAAATCAGCCTTTAAACAATATAATCCGAGTTACAATTCAGGCCCTGGCAGCAGTTATGGGAGGGACTCAATCTCTGCACACCAACTCCTATGATGAAGCACTTTCTTTACCTTCAGAAGAGGCGGTTGAGATTGCTTTAAGAACTCAGCAGATAGTTGCTGAAGAAAGTGGAATTGCTGATGTTATCGATCCCCTGGGCGGTTCTTATTATTTAGAAGAATTAACCGATTCATTTGTTAAAAAATGTCGTAAATATTTAAAGAAGATTGATCAGCTTGGGGGAATGGTTGAAGCAATTAAAGCAGGATATGTCCAGCGAGAAATTCAGGATAGTGCCTATCAAAAACAAAAAGAAATTGATCAAAAAAAGAAAATAGTTGTTGGAGTCAATAAATATCAAAATAATAATAACAGTACAGAAACAGAGCTGCATCAGCTTGATCCTGCCCTGGAAGAAGCTCAGAAAGAAAAGTTGAAAAAATTAAAAGCCAGCAGAGATCAAAAAGAACTTAAAAAAGCTTTAGCAGAGCTTAAATCTGTTGCGGAAAGTGAAAAAAATATGATGCCAGTGATTATCGAAGCAGTTAAAGCCAGAGCCACCTTAGGTGAAATCAGTGATCAGCTAAGAGAGGTCTTTGGGGAGTATCAAAATAGAAATATTTAATTATTATTTAAACCCTGTCAATTTAAGGCAGGGTTTTTCTTATTTATAAAGAATTAATAATTAGAGAGTGGAATTCTATACTAAATTAAATTTTGAATTTAAATTAGAGTTATTGGTAATTATGCAAAAAATTAACAGGGGGTATAAATATGTTGAAAAATGAAGATCTTAAAAATTTAAAAACAAGATTGAATAATATAACTGAAGAGGTTGTATTAGAAACTCTGGCTAAAATGTTAAAAAGAGAAGAATTTAAAGATGTCTGCAAAGATGAAGAATGTCTGCTGGATATGGCAAGCTATGCCTTAAACCGTCTGCCAGCTAAGTATGTTGCCACATCTAAAGGAAAAGTTATTTCTAAAAGTGAAGAACTTGAACAGCAGCATTCAGTTGATGTTCTTTCTGTGGTTACCAGAGCAATAAAGGTTGTATCTGAAAATGAGCATCATCATAATAATAAATAGAGACTTAAGAGGTATAAAAGAAAATAATTTTAGGAGAGATTTTTATGTTTAATGAGCGTTTTTTTAAGATAGGACATGGAATAATAATTTTTCTGATTATAATCTTTTTAGCTGGTCAGATACCATATTTCACTGCACCATTAACTTCAGTGCTCAGCTTTGTGCTGCTGCCGCTTTTGTTCAGTACATTTTTGTATTATTTAATGAGGCCGCTGGTTAGATTTCTGCACAAGTGGATAAAAAATAAGGCGCTGTCAATTGTGATTTCCTTTCTGGCTGTAATTAGTATTTTAACAATAGTTTTCTATTTTGGCGGCAGTATTATTTACGAACAGGGTAAAGAACTGAGCCAGAGTGTAAGCGGAAATTATAATTATATTTATAATTTTATTCTGGGTATAATTGAAAGCTTAAGAGGATATATAGATTTTGATCAGGCTTTTTTAGATGACTTAAATTTACGAGAACGAATATTTTCTTACGCCAATAATCTGGCCCAGAGAATTTCTTCTTATAATTATATGGGTATTTTTAGCTCGATTACAAACTTTGGTTTGATTTTACTGCTGATTCCTTTTGTTTTATTTTATCTCCTTAAAGATGATAAGCAGATCTTTAATAATCTAATGCTCTTAGTTCCAGAACCTAAAAAAAGAAAAGTTGAAAAACTGGCTGTTGAAGTTGATCAAATTCTCTCTACATTTATTAGTTCACAGCTGGTGGTTGCTTTTTTCCTCGGGGTAGTAATGCTCACTGGATTTTTAATTATCGGACTTCCCAATGCAGTCGTTCTTTCTTTGATAGCTATGATTACTTCTTTAATACCTATCATTGGGCCTTTTTTTGGCAGTCTGCCGGCTGTGTTTGTTGCAGTTACAAATAGCTGGGTTTTATTTTTAGGAGTTCTGGTTATTATTTTAATTGCTCAATACTTAGAAGGAAATTTAATTAGACCTCTGGTCCAGGGGAGAAGACTGGAGATTCATCCGATTGTAGTATTATTTGTTGTTTTATCGGGAGTCTATTTATTTGGATTTATCGGAGCTCTGACCGCAGTTCCTTTTTATGTAGTTTTAAGACTGCTTTTTAGGAAAAAATATATTGAAAAAGAAATTTAAAGGCAACATTATTGGTACCGGGCACCTGGAAATCATTTCCAGGTAACCGGTACCATCTTTTTTTTATTGTAAATTAAATTACTTTTTCAACTAAATCCTTGACTAAAGTTGAGTAATGTTGTAGGATATAAATAGCAGAATGCTGAGCAGATAACTTTAATAAAGGAGATGACATAGATTATGGATAAAAAATTGCTGAAAGTTTGTAATCTGGAATCAAAGGTAGAAGAAGAAAAAATCTTAAATGGAATTAACTTAGAAGTTAATAAGGGTGAAATTCATGTGATTATGGGGCCCAATGGTGCCGGGAAATCGACTCTGGCCAATGTTTTAATGGGGCATCCTGAACACAAAATTATAAATGGTGAAATTGAATTTGAGGGAGAAAATATAAATGAGCTTGCAGTAGATAAAAGAGCAAAAAAGGGTATTTTCTTATCATTTCAGTATCCTCAGGAAATACCGGGAGTAACTGTGGAAAATTTCCTGCGTACTGCTAAAACTGCAGTCAGTGGTGAACAGCAGAGTATTTTTGATTTCAAGTTTCTTTTGGAAGAGAAAATGAACCTGCTGGATATTGATCAGTCCTATGCAGATCGTTATTTAAACAAGGGTTTTTCTGGTGGAGAAAAAAAGAAAAATGAAATTCTGCAGATGGCAGTTTTAGAACCTAAACTTGCAATTTTAGATGAAACAGATTCTGGACTTGATGTTGATGCAACAAAAACAGTCGCTGAGGGGATTAAAAAGCTTGCTTCTGAAGATAATGCAATGATAATAATTACTCACCATAATCAGATTTTAGATTACCTGCAGCCGGATTATGTACATGTGCTGGTTGACGGTAGAATTGCTAAATCTGGAGATATGGAACTGGCAAAAGCAATCGAAAAAGAAGGTTATGCTGAATATAAAGATGAAATTTTAGATGAAAGTAATTCTAAAACTAATTGTTAAGCTGAATTTTTAGTTAAATATAATTTATACTGAATCTCATAGATGAAATATTTTTGGGGGATTTAATATCTCAGAAACACCGCGCTTAATGTTTTCAGAACAGGGAGGTTTTAAGATGAGCGATAAGACAGAAGTCAAAGATATTGACCGCAGTCTTCACGATGAGAAAAACGAAGAAAAACACCGCTATAAAGCACAGAAAGGTCTGACTCCTGAAGTAATCAGAGAAATTTCCAGGGAGAAAGATGAACCGGAATGGATGCTTGAATTCAGGTTGAAGGCTTTAAAAATATATCAGAAAAAAGAGGTTCCCACCTGGGGAGCAGATATTTCAGATTTAGATATGGATAATATTATCACCTATGTAAGACCAGATGCTGATCTTCAGAGTGATTGGGATCAGGTTCCGGAAGAGATTAAAAATACTTTTGATGCTCTGGGGATTCCAGAGGCGGAAAAAGAGTCTTTAGCTGGAGTAGGTGCCCAGTATGATTCTGAAGTTGTTTATCACAACTTAAAAGAAGAGCTGGTTGAACAGGGCGTTATTTATATGGATATGGAAAATGCCGTTAAAAAACACGAAGATTTAGTTAGAGAACACTTTATGAAATTAATCACACCTAATGATCATAAATTTTCAGCTCTGCATGGAGCCGTCTGGTCAGGTGGATCTTTTGTCTATGTTCCGGCAGGAGTAGATGTAGATATACCGCTGCAGTCCTATTTCCGTCAGAACGCCCCTGGATCAGGACAGTTTGAGCACACACTGATTATTTTAGAAGAAGGAGCAAATGCTCACTTTATTGAAGGCTGCTCAGCCCCAAAATATTCAGTTAACAATCTTCATGCAGGTGCTGTAGAATTATTTGTTAATAAAGGTGCAAAATTGCGCTATAGTACAATTGAGAACTGGTCCCGAAACATGTATAATCTGAACACCAAGCGGGCCTTAGTGGAAGAAGATGGAGTTATTGAATGGGTTTCCGGTTCTTTCGGCTCAAAGGTTTCGATGCTTTATCCAATGAGTATTTTAAAAGGAGCCAGAGCCAGAGCGGAATTTACCGGTGTAACCTTTGCTGCTGAAGGACAGTATCTGGACACAGGAGCTCAGGTGATCCATGCAGCTCCCAATACTACTTCTACAGTCAATTCCCGCTCGATCGCTAAAGACGGCGGACATGCCTATTACCGAGGCCTGCTTAAGGCAACTGATAATGCACATGGAGCAAAGGCTTCAGTGTCCTGTGAATCACTGATGCTGGACAATGAATCTAAATCAGATACACTGCCAATTATGAAGCTGCAGACTGATGATATAGATATCGGTCACGAAGCAAAAGTTGGTCGGATTAGTGAGGAAGCAATTTTCTATCTGATGAGCAGAGGAATTAGTGAAGAAGAAGCAAAAGCAATGATTGTTCGTGGTTTCGTGGAGCCGATTGCCAGCGAACTTCCCTTAGAATATGCAGTTGAATTGAATAATCTAATCAACCTTGAACTCGAAGGTACTATAGGATAGGTGATATGAAATGTATAATAAAAAATTAGTAGATAATTTAACTACCGGCCAGTCAAAACTTTTAAGCAGCAGAAGAAGAGAAAGCTATGATCTTTATGAAAACCTGACTAAAAGTGACTTTAAAAGGATAAAATTATTTGATTATCAGTTTCCAGAATACAGCCCCTATAATAAGGAATATTTAAAAGAGAAAAAATGGCAGCAGGAACTGCTGATCAAAAAAATGACAGATAATCTAAATATTGAAGAAGAAATTATTAATTATTTAGAACAATTTAAAGATAAAAAGGTTGAAAAGGGAAATCAGGGACTTGACCCGAAATATTTAGCAATGGCAGAAGCGTTTTATAATACCGGTCTTTTTATTAAAGCGCCTAAAAATGTGGAGTTGAAGGTTCCTGTAGAGATTTTTTATGAACTTGATCAGGAGAACCCGGTTTTAATAGATAATAATTTAATTGTAGCTGAGGAAAATTCTAAGCTGACTATTGTTATTGATTACAGAATGCAGGATCAAAATTTAACGGCCTTTCATAATGGCTTAACTCGGGTTATAGTTAAGGAAAATGCTGTTTTAAATATTGTTAAGGTTCAGCGTTTCAATGACCAGAGTGATAATTTTGACAGCAATATTTCTCTTGTTTCCAACCAGGGAGAGTTAAACTGGATTCCGATTGAACTGGGAGCAAAAAATTCAGTAACTAATAATGAGAACACTCTGATGGACGACGGCAGCAGGGCCAGCATCAGTTCAGTATACTTTGCAGATGGTGAACGAAAAATGGATCTTGGATTTAAGATGAATCATCAGGGGCGCCACAGCAGCAGTGAAATTGAGTCAAAGGGAGTTTTAAAAGACAGAGCTCAGAAAATTTTTAGAGGAGATCTATATTTTCAAAAAGGTGCCGGTCAGTCAAAGGGATCAGAACGAGAAGAAGTACTACTTTTAGATAAAACAGTGGATTCTGATTCAATTCCTGCCCTATTTTCTGAAGAAGATAATGTGGAAGGAGAACATGCTGTAAGTGCGGGTCAGATTGATGAGCAGCGTTTATTTTATTTAATGAGCCGAGGGATGACAAAAGCTGAAGCTAAGCAGCTGATGGTAGAAGCTTCATTTAACCCAATTTTTGATAAAATACCGCTTAATGACCTTAAAGGAAGTGTTATCAATGACGTCAAAACTAGAATCCGCAGTTAGAGAAGAAAAACAAAACCAGGAATTTGCTGAAAAATATAAGTCTGATTTTCCAATTTTAGATCAGCAGATAAATGGTAAAGAACTGGTTTATTTTGACAATGCAGCTACAACTCAAAAGCCGGTTTCTGTCTTAGATGCGGTAGATAATTATAATCGCACAATTAACGCTAATCCACATCGGGGAGCTCACACTTTAAGTGTACGGGCAACTGAAGCCTACGAAAACGCGAGAGCTAAGGTTAGAGATTTTATTAATGCCGAAAAGTCAGAAGAGATTATTTTTACCCGCAACACTACAGAGTCACTAAATCTGCTGGCAAACAGCCTGGAAGCTCTGGTCGAAGAAGGAGATGAGATTTTAATTTCTGTGCTTGAGCACCACAGCAACATTCTTCCCTGGCAGCAGCTGGCTGAGCGGAAAAATTTAAAGTTGAAATATCTCTATCCTGATGAAAATTACAGGATCCCACTTTCTGAATTGGAAGAAAAGCTGACAGAGAAAACAAAGATTTTTAGTATCTCTCAGATGTCCAATGTGAGTGGAGTTATTAACCCGGTTAAAGAAATGGCAGAACTTGCCCACCAAATAGGTGCCTTAGTTATAGTTGATGGGGCGCAGGGTGCTCCTCATCTTAAGACCGATGTTAGGGACCTGGATGCAGATTTTTATGCTTTTTCCGGTCATAAAATGCTGGGTCCAATGGGAATTGGTGTTCTCTACGGTAAAAAAGAGCTGCTAGAAGAATTACCTCCTTTTCTAAAAGGTGGAGGTATGATAGAATATGTTAAAGAACAGGATTCTACTTATGCGCCACTTCCAGAAAAGTTCGAAGCTGGTACTCCCAATGTAGAGGGAGCTGTAGGACTTGAGGCAGCAGTTGAATATTTAGAAGAGATTGGGCTGGATAAAATTAAAGAACATGAGCTGGAGTTAACAGAGTATGCCCTAAAAAAAATGAAGGAGCTGGACTATGTAGAAATAGCTGGCCCACTTGATTTAGAAGATCGAGGTGGAATCATATCTTTTAATTTAAAGGATATTCACTCTCATGATCTGGCAACTATAGTTGATAGTGAAGGAATTGCAATTCGTTCCGGCCATCACTGTGCCCAGCCGCTGATGAAATTTTATCGCCTTAATTCTACCGGCCGAATTAGTTTTTATCTTTATAATACTAAAGCAGAAGTGGATCGTTTTCTGGAATCCCTGGAGAAAGTAAGGGAGGTTTTTGGATATGGATCTTGATTCAGTCTATACAGAATTAATAATGGAGCACAATAAAAACAGCCGCAACAAGCATTCTTTAAAGGATGCTGATCTAAGTGAACACGGCCATAATCCAAGCTGTGGAGATGATATTACCCTCGAGCTTAAATTTGATGGGGATACAATCTCTGATGCTGCATTTACCGGCAGTGGCTGTGCTATCTCACAGGCATCAACTTCAATCATGATTGATTTGATTAAAGGAAAGAGTATCGAGGAGGCGCTGGAGCTGGTCGAAACTTTTATTGCTATGATCAAAAAAGATATAGAAGATCAGCAGGAATTAAGGAAGCTGAAAGATGCAATGGCCTTAAAAAATATTTCTAATATGCCGGCCCGGGTTAAGTGTGCAGTACTTTCCTGGCATACTCTCAAGGAAGCTTTAAAAGAGCGAAATTAAAATTTGAACACTATTTTTAAAACTTCACCTAAAAGGTGGAGTTTTTACTTTACATAGGACAAAATAATCTATATAATAATGATAATGAATATCATGGTACCAGGTCCAAAACGGTCGTTTTGAACCTGGTACCTGTGGATAAGTATCTGTGGATAAGATTTTAATAACTCTATAATTTTATAATACTATAAGAAGAGGTGGAAAAAATGGAAAATAGGAAAAAGGGAATAACATATATACTTTTATCATCACTCTTTTTTGCCCTGATGGCAGCTACAGTTAAATACTTAGGAGATATGCCGACAGCAGAGAAGATATTTTTTAGGAACTTAGTCGGAATTTTTGTAGCATTTAGTCTGGTTAAAAAAAGCGGCAGTTCACTCTTTGGCAATAACAAGAAGCTTTTAATTCTGCGCAGTACATTTGGGCTTTTAGGAATTGCAGCTTACTTTTATGCCCTTGCGAACATGAAACTTTCGGATGCAGTTATTTTAAATAAGATGTCTCCATTTTTTGTAATGATTTTTGCTGCCTTATTTTTAAAAGAAAAGATTACAAAAAAGCAGTTAATTGCTCTGGTGACAGCTGCTTTAGGAGCTATACTTGTTATTAGGCCGGGATTTGATTCTAATCTCATCCCATCATTGATTGCTCTAATGTCCAGTCTATTTGCGGGAGTTGCTTATACTTTAGTCAGGCAGCTGCGTAAAACTGATTCAGCAGCCACTGTAGTATTTTATTTTAGCTTTTTTTCAACTATAGCGATGATTCCTTTTATGCTCAGCGGCAGCTTTGTGATTCCAACAGCTCTGCAGGCACTGGCTCTACTAGCTTTAGGCTTATTTGCAGCAGCAGCACAGATGTTTATGACAAATGCCTATCGTCATGCTGAGGCAGGAGAACTTTCAATTTATACCTATGCTAATATTGTCTTTTCTTCAATTTTTGGGCTTGTTTTATTTCAGGAGATTCCTGATTTCTTTTCAGTTGTTGGTGCAGTTTTAATTATTTCAGCCGGCTATTTAAATTATCGAGCCAAGGAAAAAGAAGCGGCCGAAAAAGCGGCAAAATTAAAGCTCAAGCAGGAAAAGCAGCAGAGTACAGTTTAGAATTTGAAAAAATAATGATTTGTTTAGATTACCCTCAGTCTAAAAACTGGGGGTTTTAACTTTTGCGTGATATACATTGCAGAATGCCTTTTAAAAACATATAATTAAATTAGTCTGCAACTATTTTTGTTTAGCAATGGAGGGATAAGATGAAGAATATTAATACTATATTTTTAGATGTTGATGGTACACTGACAGATGGTAAAGTTTATTTAGATAACGGTAAAAATGAATTTAAAGCTTTTAATGTTAAAGATGGTCTGATGGTAGTGGCTGCAATTAAAATGGGCTATGATGTCATAATTATGACTGGGAGAAAATCTGAAGTTGTGGCCCGCCGAGCAGCTGAGCTGGGAATAGAAGAATATTATCAGGGAGTTAGAGATAAAAAAGCTGCTTTAGAGAAATTGATGGAAGAAAAAGATTTTGGTTATGGAAATTTAGCTTATCTTGGTGATGATCTAAATGACTTGCCTGTAATGAAAGAAGCTAGATTTGCCGGCTGTCCCCGAGATGCAGCAGCAGAAGTTAAAGAAGTTTCTGATCTGGTATCTGATTTTAAGGGTGGAGATGGGGCAGTCAGGGAGATTTTAAGCCATATTATGAAAGCAAAGGGAGAATACCATCAGGTTATAGAAAGTTTTACTGGTTAACATTTCCAGGTACCGGGTACTTAGAAATATTTTCAAGAATTGATAAAAAACTATTGACAGAATGATCAAATTAGATGTATAATAAATTAAGTTGAACGCAATTTAATTATATGAAACTGAATAGGGTGATACTATGGAAAAATATGATATTTTAAAATTAGATAATCAGATCTGTTTTCCTCTTTATGCTTTATCCAGAAAGGTGATTCAGTTATACAAGCCATTACTGGATAAATATAACTTAACTTACACCCAGTATATTATTATGCTTGTTCTCTGGGAAGAAGAGAAAATTTCAATTAAGGAATTAGGAGAAAAGCTTTTTCTTGATTCTGGGACTATATCGCCTGTGGTAAAAAAACTGGTTAAACAGGGTCTGCTTGAAAAGTTTAGATTTAAAGAAGACGAGCGGATAGTCATGGTTAAATTAACTGAAAAAGGAAAAGAGATAAAAGAAGAAATTGTTGAAATTCCTGAAAAATTATATAGAAATTTTGAGGGAGATAAAGAGGCACTTTTCCAGTTGAAAGAGGATTTAGACAAGATTTTAGCAGAATTTGATGAAAAGAGTTAAATCCTATTCACCAGGGTTTAACTTATATTTTTAAGTTTTAGATTGAGCACAATTAAATTTTATAAAATTGAAAAAGGGGAGATTATGATGAGTGTTTATGATTTTAAAGCAAATGATATTATGGGTCAAGAAATTGACTTTAAAAAATATGAAGGAAAGGTTTTAATGATTGTTAATACTGCCAGTGAATGCGGCCTGACTCCACAGTTTGAGGGGCTTGAAGAATTATATCAGGAATATAAAGAACAGGGTTTTGAAATTTTAGGTTTTCCCTGCAATCAATTTGCCAATCAGGATTCGGGCAGCAATGAAGAAATCAAGGAATTCTGTCAGCTAAATTATGGAGTGACTTTTAAGATGTTTGAAAAGATTAAGGTTAACGGCAGTGAAGCCCATCCTTTATTTAATTATCTCAAAAAAGAAACTGGATCACTGCTGGGAGGAATAATTAAGTGGAATTTTACTAAGTTTTTAATTGACCGGGAAGGAAATGTAGTTAATAGATATGCACCCACAACTGAACCAGAAAAAACAAAAGCTGATATCGAAAAATTATTATAGCTAGAAAAAACGGAGTAGAATTATTCTACTCCGTTAACTTTTTAAACACCAATATTTTAAGCAGCTGAAATAAAACTTATTTATTCCGCCCCTTCATTAATTGTAATAACTTCCATTTTTTCTATTGCTCTATCAATTAATTTTTCAATTTCTAAATCCTCTTCTCCAAAGTGAATAGTGTCAAGTTTAGGCTGAGTTGCTGGATTATCAGGCACAAAAATTGTACAGCAGTCCTCATGTGGTCTGATTGAAATTTCATAAGTCCCTACTCTTTTCGCTAGAGAAATAATATCATTTTTATCCATGGTAATTAAAGGTCTAAGAACTGGAAATTCAGCAACTTCATCAGATGAACGCAGACCTTCTAATGTTTGACTTGCCACCTGACCCAGACTTTCTCCGGTAACTAAAGCCAGCTCATTGTTCATTGCTGCCAGTCTGTTGCCAATTCTGATCATCATTCTCCGCATAATTGTCACCGTATATCTGCGCGGTGATTTTTTTAATATTTCCTGCTGGATTTCTGTAAAATAAGGGATCTGCAGTTTTATTTCTCCACCATAACGGCTTAAAACCTTAGCCAGATCAATCACCTTTTCTTTTGCCCGCTCGGAAGTGTAAGGGGGAGAATTAAAATAAACTGCACTTAATGATAATCCCCTTTTTAAACCAAGCCAACCGGCAACAGGACTGTCAATACCTCCCGATAATAAAAGCAGAGCTTTTCCGGATGATTTAACCGGCAGCCCGCCTGGACCAGCTTCCCGCCTGATGAAAAGATAAATTTTTCCCCGGCGAATTTCAACTTCAAAAAGATGCTCGGGCTGATGCACATCAACACTAAGAGGAGAATCAGGTCCTTCAATTTCTCTTAAAATTTCTGCTCCCAGTTCCCGATTTAGTTCTGGACTTTCCATGGGAAAGGATTTATCTGCTCGAGTTGTTTCAACTTTAAAGGTAGTGGGATAATTTCTGACTTCAGCTTTGAAAAGCTGAACAACTTTGCTTTTTAATTTTTCAAAGTCCTGTTCATTAAAGTCTGCTACCTTTTTTCCGATTCTAAATCTCTGAGCTGGACTTAAGGAAATGATACCGGGAACATTAATTAATCTATCTACAATTTTTTCAATCTTATTACTTTCTGCATAGAGAAAAATTCGGCCGTAAATTGTACTGATTTCAAAATCTCCGAGATCACCAGTTGCCCTTTTAATATTTGAAACCAGCTGAGAGATAAAATCATTGATGTTGTCACCTTTAAGGCCAATTTCTCCGTAACGAATAATTATTAAATCATACAAAATTTTTCACCTCATTAAAATAATTTAAGAAAATCAATTTGTTCTTTTAAAGTTTCTACAAAATAATCTAAATCAGTTTTAGTTATATTTCTATTTAAACTCACTCTAAGTGCGCTCTCACTTCTTGCTGCTGATAGTCCACAGGCATTAATAATTCGGCTGCCTTTTTTCTTGGAAGAACAGGCGGAACCGGTTGAAATATAGATTCCCTGACTTTCCAGTGCATGGAGCATAGTTTCTCCTTTAATTCCTGGAATAGAAAAATTAATAATATGTGGTGCCCCAGACTCAGGTGAGTTGATTTCAACCGCCTTAATTTTTTTAAAAGAATTGAAAAGATAATGTCTGAGTTCAGCCATTTTTTGGTCAGTATTTTCTTCAGCAGTTAATTGAGGTAGCTTTCTTACTGCCTCTCTAAACCCGGCAATTGCAGGAATATTTTCTGTACCAGAGCGCAAATTTCTTTCCTGTCCACCTCCATAAATTAGAGGTTTTAAATCTATACCTTTTTTGATATATAAAGCACCGATACCTTTAGGACCATGTATTTTGTGACCACTGATCGAATAGAGATCTACCGGCCATTCACCTAAATTACTGTATATTTTACCAAAGGCCTGGACTCCGTCGACATGGAAAAAGCTGAGTGGATTTTTTTCTTTAATGATTTCAGCAATTTTTTTCAGCGGCTGGATAGTTCCCATTTCATTATTAACCTGCATAATGCTGATTAAAATGGTTTCTTCGCTGATTAAAGATTTCAGATGGTCAAGATCAACCTGTCCTTTTTGATCTACTTTAACTCTATCTACCTGCCAGCCTTCTTTTTCCAGAGCCTTAAAAAGTTCAGCCACAGAAGAATGTTCGATAGGAGAGGTAATTAAATGTCTGCCCCGATTTTTATAAGCTTCAGTTATTCCTCTAATTGCCAGATTGTTGCTTTCTGTGCCGCCAGATGTGAAGATGATCTCTTCTGATCTGACGCCAAGATAGTCAGCTATAGTTTTTCTGCTGTTTTTTAAAATCTTTTCTGATTTCAGACCAAAACGATGCAGAGAAGACGGGTTTGCATAATTATTCTCTAAAGCATCTACTACAGCAGCTGTTACTTCCGGCAGTGCTTTAGTAGTTGCCGCATTATCTAGATATATTTCTTTTTCCATTAGACTCACTCCTAATTTTTAACACTAACTTTTATTATACCAGTATTGGGTAAATAAATAAACCGCTAAGCTCAGAAATTTAAAGAAAAGATTATTTTGATTTAGCTATTCTAATTTAATCTAAGTTTTTCTGGCCTTATTTTATTTTTTTAATTCTAGTGATATAATAAAGGTTGAACTATAATAATTATATTTTTATTGAAACTTATAATCAATTAGGAGGAAATAACTTGCGTTTAATAGATACTCATGCTCATCTTGATTTTGATGATTACAATCAGGATCGAGAAGAAGTTTTCAAACGAGCCCAGAAAATCGGAGTAGAAAAGATAGTTAATATTGGTGCAGATCTGGCGGGAAGTTACCGGGCGGTTGAACTGGCAGAAAAGCATGATTTTGTCTATGCTTCAGTTGGAATTCACCCCCATGAAGCAGATACAGTTAATGAAAAAAGTCTGGCCGAAATTAAAGCTCTTGCAGCTTCACCAAAGGTTAAAGCAGTTGGAGAATGCGGCCTTGATTTTTATTATGATAATTCACCGCGAGAAATTCAAAAAGAAGCCTTTAAAAAACAGCTGCAGCTGGCCCTGGAGCTTGAACTGCCGATGGTAGTCCATTCCAGAGAAGCAGCAGCAGAAACTTTGGAAATATTAGACCAGACTGCTGACTTCGCTGAAAATTTAATTTTTCATTGTTATGCGTACGGTCCCAGTGAAATCGAAGAAATAATAAAGAGAGATTATTATGCAGCCTTTGGTGGCTTAATTACCTTCAACAGTGCTCAACCGATCAGAAATGCTTTAAAGAAAATGCCTTTAGATAGAATTTTACTGGAAACTGATGCTCCCTATCTGACACCAGCACCTCACCGGGGTAAGAGAAACGAACCGGCTTACCTGGAGCATATTGTTAAAAAAGCAGCTGCAGTTAAAGGGGTTAGCGCTGAAAAAATGGCAGAAATCACGACTAAAAATGCTGAAAGAATTTATGATTTTTAACTTGGAATTAAATTTCAACAAAAATTAAGCGGGAGGAATCTAAAATGAAAATAGGGATTATTGGACTGGGAGATATTGCTCAGAAAGCATATTTACCTTTAATTACTCAGCTGGAAGAGGTAGAGCCATATTTCTGCACCAGGACTGAAAGCACTCTAAAACGGCTGGGTAAAAAATATCGGGTTGATCAGCTTTATACCTCTCTTGATCAGTTATTAGCTGAGGATCTGGATGCAGCTTTTGTTCATGCTGCTACAGGAGCTCATTATCCGTTAGTAAAAAAACTGCTCAAGAATGAAATTCCTACCTTTGTTGATAAACCAATAACTTATCATTTAGAACAAACCGAAGAACTGATCAGGCTGGCCAAAGATCAGAATACAATTTTGATGACCGGTTTTAACCGCCGCTATGTTCCGACTTATCGTTCGCTTTTAGAAATAGGAAATCCTAAAACAATAATTATGGAGAAAAATAGGACTGAGCTGCCAGGAGAGCCCCGGAGCTTTGTTCTGGATGACTTTATCCATGTAATTGATACTATTTCATATCTAATGGGAGAAGTTGAGCTTGATCAGCTTGAGGTTAGTAAGATTAAGAGAAAAAATAAACTAGTTCAGGTAATATTAACTCTCAAAAATGGAGAAAATACTGCCATTGGAATAATGAACCGTGATAATGCGGTTACTGAAGAAAGCCTTGAAGTTATGGGCTTTAAAGAGAAACAGAAAATCAAGAATATAACTCAAATTATTGATTACACTGACGGTGGGGAAAAAACATCGCAGACAGCAGGTTGGAATAAGATGGGCTATGATCGTGGTTTTGTTGATATGATAAATGAATTTTTGGCAAGAGTTAAAAAAGGAGAAAACAATAAAAATGAGCTGGCTGCAGATTTATTGACTCACCGTCTGGCAGAGAAAGTAATTGAAGCTTAAGCTCCAGCAATTATTTAAAGCTTTAAGCATCTATCTTTATCAGAGCAACAATTATTGCCTGGATAGAGCAGATGTGATAAAATTATAACAAATAATATATTAAGGATGATTTAAAATTAATATGGAAAATAAAATTGCAACACCATCGGAAACAAAAAAGATTCTCCGCAAACACAATCTTAATTTAAAAAAGAGCCTTGGTCAGAATTTTCTAATTGACTCAAATATCATTGATATAATTACAGCAGCAGCAGATATTAAGGGTGATGAATTTGTAATCGAGATTGGCCCTGGTATTGGTTCTTTAACTCAGGCTCTGCTTGCTAAACTTGACAGCGGTAAATTGCTGGCAGTAGAAAAAGATGCTGCTATGGTTGAAGTTTTAAAAGATATTTTTGCCGGTCAGGAAAAACTTGAGCTTTTAAACGAGGATGCACTCAAGATCAGCTGGGAAGAAACTGCAGCTAAATACAACCCGCAAGAGAGGAAGATAAAGCTAATTGCTAACCTCCCTTATTATGTCACCACTCCAATAATTATGGGAGTTTTAGAAAGCGAAATTGAACTGGAGCAGATGGTTTTCATGGTGCAGAAAGAGGTTGGAGAAAGAATCTGTGCTGGCCCGGAAACCAAAAAATTTGGTTCTTTAAGTGTGGCAGTTCAGTACCATATGCAGCCAGAGATTGTACACCAGGTGCCTTCCTCAGTCTTTATACCCCAGCCTGATGTAGATTCAGTTATTGTCAGCCTCTCACCCTATGAGGAAAATATTTATCAGGAAGAGGTAATCAATAAAAAATTCTTCTTTCAGGTTGTAAAGTCGATCTTTCAACAGCGGCGTAAAACCTTACGCAATAGTTTGAGCAAATCAGCTGTAATCGCGCTTGACCGAGATCTTGTAACTAAGGCTTTAGAGGATGAAGGAATTGGTCTTAAAAAACGGGGAGAAAAACTTTCGATATCCGAAATGATTTCTATCAGCAACAGGATTTATAAAATGAGAAAAAATAAGCAATAAAATATTATTTCAAATATATTTATCAAATCCCGGAAGGAGGCAGAAAAGTGGTTAAAGTAGAGATATGTGTGGGCAGCCACTGCTCACTTGTAGGAGCTTTAAATATTTTAGAGACTCTAGAAGAGCTGCAGGAAGAATATCCAGATCAGCTGAAAATTGAAAGAGTTGAATGTATGGACAGGTGTGGAGATATTAAGAATGCTCCGGTAGTTAAAGTTGATGATGATCTTATCACCTCAGCTCAGACTCAGATGGTAATCAGTAAAGTAATGGAGAGGATAAAATGAGCAAGCTAAAGGGTATTTATACAGATATTGTAAAAATCCGACGGATGGTCTTTGCGGAGCTGGCAAGACTGGCTCTCAAAGATGCAGAATGCGAAGAATTTGATAAAATTCCATATAGAATTATTGATACTGAAGAAGCTACATACCGTTCCAGTATTTTTAAAGAAAGAGCAATAGTTGCTGCTCGGGTTCGGATGGGCCTCGGAATGGATTATGAAACAAATCAGGAGCATAAACTCCTTTCAGAGGGAATTAGAGATTTTCTAAAAAATGATAATCAGCTGAAAGAACCGCTGGTAAATGTTATTCGTTTTGCCTGTGAAAAATGTCCAACTAACGCTCATTTTGTAACCAATAACTGCCGCAAGTGTCTGGCTCATCCCTGCAGTATTGTCTGTCCTGTAGATGCGATTACCATTGAAGAACATGCAGCAGTAATTGATCAGGAAAAATGTATCAACTGTGGTAAATGTAAAGAAGCCTGTCCTTATGAGGCAATTGTTAACTATGAGCGCCCCTGTGCTGCAGCTTGTGGAGTTGATGCCATTGAAAGTGATGACTATGATCGCGCTAAAATAAATCAGGATAAGTGTGTCAGCTGTGGCCAGTGTATTATAGCCTGCCCTTTTGGAGCTATCGCAGATAAATCCATGATTTTTCAGCTTTTAAAATCGATTAAACGTGGAGAAGATGTGCGGGCAATTATTGCACCTTCTTTTGTCGGTCAGTTTGGACCTTTAGTCTCTGCTGAAAAAATTGTAGCGGCCTTAAAAGAACTGGGCATGAAAGAGGTGCGTGAGGTTAGCCTGGGAGCTGATTTTGCTTCTCTGCATGAAGCGGAATTATTCGCAGAAGATATTCCGGAAAAACAAGCCTATCTGGGAACTTCCTGCTGTCCTTCCTGGACCTATGTTGCTGATAAACATGTGCCTGAAGTTAAAGATAGTATTTCTGAATCCAGTTCGCCCATGATTTTTGCAGCTCAATCTGTCAAAGAAAATAACGAGGACAGTAAAGTTGTATTTATTGGCCCCTGTGTTTCCAAAAAACTGGAGGCCTTAAGTGATAAAGTTAAAGAAGAAGTGGATTTTGTAATTACTTTTGAGGAACTGGCAGCTATTTTTGTAGCAGCAGATATTGAGCTGACAAAAGTGGATGCCGAAGAAGAAATTAGAGATGCTTCTTATTACGGCCGTGCTTATGCCAATGCAGGTGGAGTGGCAGAAGCAATTAGACAGAACTTAAAAGAAAAATATAATATTGATCCTCCAATAACTAAGGCGGATGGACTGGCAGATTGCAAAAAAACCTTGATCAAAGCCAAAGCAGGAGTTTTAGATGGACATCTGATTGAAGGAATGGCCTGTGAGGGCGGTTGTGTTGGTGGGCCTGGTACTTTACTGGCAACCAAGCGGGGAGCAAAATATGTTGATAAATTTGCCGGTGAGTCGCCATATAAATTTGCTTTTGAAAATGAAAAACTGAATAAAAAAGAGAAAAAAGAATAAATATGTCCTTAGAATCATCTCTTATGATTAGTCCTTATAAGAGTTATAAGTTTTGCTTAAATGAGCAACTTATGATATAATTATTTTTGAATTGTTTTCAAAATGAGGTGAATCTGAATGGAAGAAAATGTTTTGGATAAAATTAAAGAAGAAGTAAAATCTTTTGTCGGCCACCGAGTAAGTGTTAAAGCCAATCGTGGCAGAAGAAAAGCTGTAGAAAAAGAAGGAGTTTTAGAAAAAACTCATGAGAATGTCTTTGTAGTCAGGATCAAAGATCACAATCAAATTAGGCGGCTGTCTTATACCTACTCAGATCTTTTAACAGATGATGTAGTTGTTAAATCTAAAGATGATGAGGTAAAGATAGGTGTTTAATTTTAGATAGAATATATAAATTTAATAGCAGTCGGTGGCGGCTGCTATTTTTTCCTGTTATTTTAACTGAATTCTGAAAAAAGAAAATCTTTTAGTAAACTAGTTTTTAAGATTAATGAAATAAGTTTATAAGTGAATAACAGGGTAATCTTAAAAAAATGAAAGGAGAGATAGCTTTGGGAATTGATATGGCTATAGGTTTACTCGGTGGTCTGGGGCTTTTTATCTACGGAATGAAACAGATGAGTGAAGGTCTCCAGAAAACCGCCGGGAAAAGACTGCGTCATTTCTTAGCAGCAATGACTTCAAAACCAATTATGGGGGTTGGAGTTGGAACAATTATTACTGCTATTATTCAGAGCAGTAGTGCTACTACAGTTATGGTTGTAGGTTTTGTTAATGCGGGGTTAATGACATTATTTCAGTCAGTTGGAGTAATAATGGGTGCCAATATTGGTACTACTATAACCGCACAGTTAATTGCATTTAAACTTGGTGATTATGCTTTTCATGCGATAGCAATTGGTGCTTTTACATATTTATTTTCTAAAAGTAAAAAGTTTCAATATATCGGGCAAGTTTTACTGGGATTTGGTCTTTTATTTTTAGGTTTGGAAACTATGGGGGATACAATGGAACCCCTCAAAGATTCAGTTGTTTTTGTTAACTGGATGGAGAGTTTTGCTCAGTATCCAATTTTAGGAGTTTTAACAGGTATATTTGTTACAGTTGCTGTTCAGAGTAGTTCAGCTTCCTTTGGTATTTTGTTAGGTCTGGTTACAGCAGGAGCGATTCATTACGAAGCTGCCATCCCAATTCTTTTAGGTAGTAACATTGGTACAACTGTTACTGCAATTTTATCTGCTATCGGAGCTAATTTGACTGCTAAAAGAGCAGCTGCAGCCCACTTTTTATTTAATGTTTTGGGTGCCAGTATTATGATAGCTTTTCTCTACATTATCCCCGACTTTGGAGTAATGATTGAAAACCTTATTTTAAGTATTAGTGGATTTTTTGGTCAGATAAATCCATCTGAAGAGAGACTTCTGGCTAATACACACACATTTTTTAATGTTTTAAATACATTCCTCTGGCTGCCATTTACAGGTTTTATGGTTTATTTAGTTAAAAAGATGATTCCTGGAGAAGATTTGACACTGAAAAGAGGAACTACATTTATTGATGAGAGAATGTTGAGTACCCCTTATGTTGCAATTGATCAGGTAAAAAAAGAAATTGTAGCAATGGGTGGAATTTCTCGCGATATGGTTTGTGAATCCGTAGATGGATTTCTAGATGGAAATGGAGACGTTATTAAAAAAATTAGACGGCATGAGGATATTGTTAATGAAATGGAAGAAGAACTTTTACATTTCATTCAAAAAATTCCTCAGGCTCAATTGAATGATGTTGACATTAGAACCTTAGATAAGTATTTTGCAGTTGTAGATGATATTGAAAGTATTGCTGATGATGCTGATGATATTGCTGAATTAATAGAAAACCGCTTAGAAAATAAGCTTAAGTTTTCTTCTGATGCTCAGGCTACAATTCAGGAAGTATATTCTATTATCTGTGATGTTTTAGATAAGACATTAGAATTAATTGAAACTGATGATTTAGAAATTGCTGCTGAAATTTTAGAGGCAGAAGAACGTCTTGATGAAATGCAGATCCAGTTTAGACATGAAAGCATCAGCAGAATCAAGGGTAATGATAAAGAAAGCTGTGACCCCAATTCTGGAATTATCCTTTTAGAACTGCTTGATGATCTGGAACATATCAGTGATCAGATGGCTGATATTGCTCACAGTATAATTGAAATTTATGAAGATGAGAATATTAGTAAAGATGTTCAGGATGTTGATGTAGTTTAATTTTACAAAGATTTAACATTAAAATAGCTTTATTTGGGTGGAGCCTCCTTTCTATGGGAGGCTCTTTTTGCTATAATGGAGAAAAGGGTTATCTGATTTAGCCACAGACTTCATTGACGCTTTTTATTTATAATTTATTTGGGACTGCCTTAACTCCCTTCGGTCAGACAGTAGGCAGTCTGTTTCCAAATAAATTATAATCAAAGCTATTCCGTCTGAAGTGCAAAATCAGATAAACCTTTTCTCGGAAGATACTTGGAGTTTTGATTTATACTTTAGTTTAACGAATTGTTCTAATGATAGTTACATTGTAAATTTCTAACTCGCAGCGGTCCGACGCACCGCTGTGCTGGGTTATATTAAGGAGGTAACAATGGCAAAATCACTTTCTGAGATATCACTGGAGGAGTTGTGGCAGCTTTTTCCCATTATTTTAAAAGAACATAATCCGGAATATAAAAATTGGTATCGGGAAGAAAAAGCAGGGCTTACAGAAGCTTTGCCTGCACCTTATATTAAACGGATCAATCATATTGGGAGTACTACAGTACCTGGACTGCTGGCTAAGCCAACTGTTGATATTTTGCTGGAAATAAGCAGAAAAGCTGAACTGGCAAAAGTTGAAGCTGAACTAAAAGATGCTGGCTGGACTCTGATGCATAGAAATGAAGAAGATCAAGAACTTAATCTAGTTTTTAATAAAGGCTATACTCCCCAAGGGTTTGCAGATAAAGTATTTCACCTTCACTTACGTTATCCGGGAGACTGGGAGGAATTATATTTTAGAGATTATTTAATTGCTCACCCTGAGATAGCAGAAAAGTATGGAGAACTTAAGCAAAAATTAGAAAAAGAATATAAACATAATCGCGATGGCTATACTGAAGCTAAAACTGAATTCATTAAAAAACATACAGCTGAAGCAAAAAAAGAATTCGAAGAAAAGTATCTGCCAGAAGAAATATAAAATCTACAAATATTTCAAATAGATATGCTTAAAATAAGAAATCCGGGAGGATTTAGAATGGAAAAGATTTTAGTTGTTGAAGATGAAAAAAATATACGAGAACTAATAAAATTTAATCTAGAAAATGCAGGTTTTGAGGTGCTGACTGCTAACGATGGCCAAGAGGCTTTGGAGCAGCTTTCAGATGAAATAGATCTGGTGGTTCTAGATTTAATGCTGCCCCAAATTGATGGGATGGAGGTCTGCAGGCGAATGCGCGGAAGTGAAGAACTGCGCCAGATCCCAATAATTATGCTGACGGCTAAGGGAGAAGAAGTTGAGAGAATTCTGGGTCTGGAAATGGGAGCGGATGATTATATGACTAAACCGTTTAGTCCCAGGGAGTTGATAGCCAGAATAAAAGCAATTTTTCGCAGAATAAAGGAATTTAAAGCTGACACCAGTGAGTTAAAAGAGGAAATTATTGATTTAGGTGATTTGAAACTCGATATCCCCCGCCATGAAGTTATTTATCAGGAACAGAAAATTGTCTTAACCCCCAAAGAATTTGAGCTTTTACGTTATTTAATAATTAACCAAGGTCGTGTACTGAGCAGAGATTTACTATTAGAAAAGATCTGGGGTTATGAGTATGCTGGAGATACAAGGACAGTTGATGTACATATCAGGCGTCTGCGCAAAAAGATATCTTCAGATTATATAGCCACAGTAAGAGGGGTGGGATATAAGTTTGTTAAAATGGAATAATATTGGAATCAAAAACCGGCTTGTAATTATTTTTATAGTGATTCAGCTTTTAATTATTGCTTTTAGTTTCTATTATTTCAGTACCAATCATCGAGAATTTTACCTGGAGCAGGAAAGACTGAGTCTGGGACATTACAGCAAGTTAATTTTAAGTGATATTAAAGAAGATAAATTATTAAATAATCAGCCAGCACTTCAGGAAGAAACAGCAGAGTGGTCAGAAAATACGGAGACCAGGGTTACAGTGATTACTGCTGAGGGGGTCGTTCTTTCTGATTCTCATCATAATGTTCAGGCGATGGATAACCATAACGATCGACCGGAAGTAGTGGAGGCTGTTAATAATCAAAGGTCGGGGAGTTCAATTCGTTTTAGTGATACAATTGGTGAAGAAATGCTTTATTATGCGATTCCAATTTATGAAAATGACGAATTGCAGGGAACAATAAGGACAGCAAGGCCTTTGAGTTTTATCCGCAGTGTTTTATATGAAGATATTAAAAGTTATTTATTTTTCTTTATAATTTTAGCAGTAATTACTATTATTCTTGGCTGGCGTTTAACAAACAGTATAGTTAAGCCTCTGGAGACAGTTACAAAAACTGCGGCCAAAATTTCAGAAGGCGAACTTTCTGAACGAATACCGGTAAGAAAATATAATAGTGAGATTGAAAAATTGGCCCGAATGTTTAATTTTATGGCGGAAGAATTAGAAGAAAAAATTACGGAAGTCTCTCAGGAAAAAAATCGGATTGAAGCTATTTTAGAGAGTATGGTCGATGGAGTAATTGCAGTTGACAGGGAGGGGAAAGTTTCTCTGATTAATCCTGCTGCCCGCCGAATTTTTAATATTGAAGCAGAAAAAATTAAGGGGAAAGAACTAATCAGCTCGCTTTTCAGCCACCGAATTGATATGTATTTAGAGCGTGCATTTGATAAAAAAGAAAGTATCAGTAGAGAGATTAAATATAAAAATCCGGATGAAAAAATAATTCAGGCTACCTTTATTCCTCTGCTTGATGAAAAGGAAAATGTTAGTGGTGGAGTAATTGTGCTTACTGATATCACTGAGTTGAGGAAGTTGGAGACAGTGCGCAATGATTTTGTTGCCAACGTTTCACATGAGCTTAGAACACCTCTGACATCAATGGTTGGTTATTTAGATACACTTTTAGAAAGTAATATTGAAGACCAGGAAACAAGAGACAGCTTTTTAGGGATAATTAAAGAAGAAACTGACCGCTTATCTATCTTAATTAATGATCTCCTTAATCTTTCAAAAATTGAGTCACAGTCATTTGACTTACAAAAAGATGATCCGAAAAAAGTATTAGACAAAGTAGTTAATTTGTTGGAAAAAAATGCAGCAGACAAAAAAATTGATTTTAAAGTTGAAATAGCTGATAATTTACCACTTGTATATATGGTGCGGGAACAGATTAAGCAGGTACTGATTAATTTAATTGATAATGCAATTAAATATACTCCTGCCGGTGGAGAAGTTAAAATTAAAGTTGAACATGAAGGTGATAAGGTCTATTTTTCGGTAAAAGATAATGGAATGGGAATTCCAGCTGCTGACCAGGAAAGGATTTTTGAAAGGTTTTATAGAGTTGATAAAGCCCGCAGTCGATCTTTAGGTGGTACTGGTATTGGCCTTTCAATTGTCCGTAATATCGTTAAACAGCACGGCAGTGATATTCAGGTTAAAAGCCGTGAAGGAGCCGGAAGTGAGTTTACATTTTATTTGAAGGTGGCGGAATAAATTATTTGGACCCGGTACAGGTGAATAAAAACACAAAGTTAATTTGATTTTTGCTTTGGACGTTAAGTAAAGATTATTATCTAAAATATTTTCAATCATTACAGATAAATATATTGAGTTTAGTGCCTGCTTATATTAATATGAGCAGGCATTATTTTTTTGGTAACTTATCAATATTAAAATAAATTACTTATTTGACAGTGCTAAAAATCATAAAAAATTAAAATACACTCTTTTTGTTGACATGAGAAATATATTACTATATAATCATATTAGTAAATATTAATATGAAAACGAGGGAGTGCTTATGGAAGAATTACTTAACTTTTTAAAATGTATAGCTGATGAAAATCGTCTTAAAATATTAAAACTGCTCCTGGATGGTCAGTACTGTGTCTGCCAGCTGCAGGAATTACTGGATAAGTCGCAGTCCAGTGTATCTCAGCATTTGAGTTATTTTAAAGAGCTTGAGCTTTTAGAGGAAGAGAAAAGCGGTAAGTGGATTTATTATTCAATAGATAGAAGTGTTTATGATAGTTATCTGGCTCGACTTATTTCTTTAAAGGCCAGCTCTCTGGAAGATTTAAATTTAGCAGAGCTTGAAAATAAAATTGATACTTTAGATACAGCTGCAGAAATAAAATCAAGTTCTAAAGGAGGCTGCTGTTAGTGTTTACAGTATTTGAGAGATTTGCTGATTTAGTAGCTTTTAATTTATTTGGGCTAGAGGCCGGAACCAGGCTGGGAGAGTCAGTTCACTTTTTCTTTTATGATACAACTAAGATTATTTTCTTACTTTCAATAATGATCTTTTTCATTTCAATTATGAGAAGTTATTTTCCACCAGAAAAAACAAAAAAACTTTTAAGTAATTATAGAAAAATAACCGGCCATATTATGGCTTCACTGCTGGGAGTTGTGACACCATTCTGCTCCTGTTCTTCAGTACCGATTTTTATTGGTTTTGTGGAGTCAGGAATTCCACTGGGAATCACTTTTTCCTTTTTAATTACTTCACCAATTGTGAATGAGGTGGCTCTGGTGATGCTATATACAATCTTTGGCTGGAAAATAGGGACACTTTATTTAGCCAGCGGTATTTTAGTGGGGATTGTTGGTGGAATTGTAATTGAAGCTTTAGGAATGGAAAAACAGGTTGAAGAATATGTTTATCAGATCAGTGCTGGAGAAAGTGAAATTGAAGAGTTAGAGTGGAGTGATAGAATAGATTTTGCTAAGGCAGAGGTTAAAGAAATTGTTGGCCGCGTCTGGAAATATGTAATTATAGGTATCGGAATAGGAGCAGCAATCCATGGTTATGCTCCGGCAGAGCTGCTGGCAGAATATGCTGGAACTAATAATCCTTTATCTGTAATTGCTGCGGTTATTGTTGGAATTCCACTTTATTCTAATGCAGTTGGAACAATTCCAATTGTAGAAGCTTTAATGGGCAAAGGAGTTGCTTTAGGTACTGCTTTAAGTTTTATGATGGCAACGACAGCTTTATCACTACCGGCAATGGTTATTCTGCGCAAGGTAATCAAACCAAAGTTGATAACAGTTTTCGTAACAGTTGTTGGAGTTTCAATTATTGGAGTAGGTTATATGTTTAATTTTATAATGTAGGTTCGTACCATCGAACCAGGTCCAAATCGATCGATTTGGACCTGGTTAAAAAGAATAAAATCACAAATTAAAATCTGAGGAGTGTTAATTATGGAAATTACTATTTATGGACCAGGATGTAAAAATTGTGTCAACTTAGCTGATAATGCAAAAAAAGCTGTAGCAGAAACAGGTGTTGAGGCAGAAATAGTTAAAGTAGAGGATATGAAAGAAATAGCAGTGGCTGGAATCATGAGTACACCTGCAATTGGAATTGATGGAGAAGTTAAAATTAAAGGTAGAGTTGCAACAGTAGATGAGATTAAAGAATTAATAGTATAAATAATAATAAAAAGTAAGATAAACTTTTTTAAACCGCCTTTAGGGGCGGTTTTTTTATTTGTTTACATTTTGTTAACATAAGGGACATACTGCTGTAACATTCGCCTGTTATTATTTTAATCAGAGTCAAGTTAAAGAAAAAATCAAAAATTCCTTAAGGGGGAAAATATTTAATGAAAAAAATTACAGCATTATTATTTGTTCTTGCACTTGTAGTTATGGCAGTACTTCCGATTAGCGCTGCAGCAGAGGAACTGGAAGGTACTATTAAGATTGATGGATCCAGTACAGTTTATCCTGTAACACAGGCAATGGCAGAAGAGTTTTCTTATGAAAATCCACGTGTAAGAGTTACTGTTGGAGTATCTGGCTCAGGTGGAGGTTTTGCTAAGTTTAATGTTGGTGAAACAGATTTAAGTAATGCTTCCCGTGAGATTAAAGAATCAGAAGCAGAAATTGCAGCTGAAAATGGAATTGAATTTACTCAGTTTATTGTTGGTTATGATGGAATTACAGTTGCTGTTCATCCAGAAAATGACTGGGCCAATGATATGACTGTTGAAGAATTAAAGATGATCTGGGAACCAAACTCAAGTGTAGAAACCTGGAGTGATGTTAGAGATGATTGGCCAGATGAAGAAATAGATCTTTATGGTCCTGGTGCAGATTCAGGTACTTTTGATTACTTTACTGAAGCAATTAATGGAGAAAGTGGAGAAAGTCGTTCTGACTTTACTGCCAGTGAAGATGACAATGTATTAGTTAGAGGAATTTCCGGCAACAAATATGCACTTGGCTATTTCGGTTATGCTTACTATGAAGAGAATAGTGAAAAATTAAAAGCTGTTGCAGTAAATGGAGTTCTACCAAATCCAGAAACTATTGCTGCCAAAGAATATACACCACTTGCTAGACCATTATTTGTTTATGCTAAAAACTCAGCTGTTCAGCGTCCAGAAGTAGAAGCTTTCTTAAAGTTCTATTTTAAAAACGCTCAAGAAATTATACCTCAAGTTGGTTATGCGCCACTTCCATCTTATGAGGAAGCAATGGCTAAAGTTGAAGAATTAGCAAAGTAAAAATATTAAATATTAAAATATAGATTACTGCTGAAAGGGGCTTAAACTGCCCCTTTTTAGGCAGTTTAATTTGTTATAAATTAAAAGAAAGGTGGTTTTTAAATGTCAGATTTAAAAAATGAAAATAAAAAAAGCTGGACCTCTTTATTTTTTGATCCCAAAATACGCTATATGAATTCCAAAAAGAATAAGAATGGTCTGGTTAACTATGTTTTGCTTTTAACTACACTGATTTCTTTAATTACAACTATTGGGATTATAATAATTTTATTAACTGATTCTTTTCATTTTTTTGAACAGGTTCCGGTTTTTGACTTTTTAACAGGTACCAACTGGAATCCTTTAATAGAACCCAACAAATCGTATGGAGTGCTGCCTCTGGTTGCAGGTACAATGATGATAACCCTGGGATCTGCTTTAATAGCAATTCCGGTTGGCCTGGGAAGTGCAATTTATTTAACTGAATATGCTTCAACCAGATTCAGCAAAATTATTAAACCAATAATGGAGATTTTAGCAGGTGTGCCGACGGTTGTTTATGGTTACTTTGCTTTAACCTTTATTACCCCAAATATTTTGAAACCGATTTTCCCAAATATCCAGACCTTTAATGCATTAAGTGCCAGTATAGCAGTAGGTATTATGATTTTGCCGATGGTAATATCTTTGAGTGAGGATGCTTTAAATGCTGTACCGGAAAGCATCAGACAGGGTGCTTACGCAATGGGTTCAACCAGGTTTGAGGTAGCTTCTCGAGTAATGGTTCCTTCAGCTTTATCAGGAATCCTATCATCTTTTATTCTTGCTATCTCAAGAGCAATTGGTGAGACAATGATTGTAGCTGTAGCAGCCGGTATGAGGCCCCAGCTTACATCTAGTTTTTTAAAACCGATTCAGACAATGACCGGATTTATAGTTCAGATCAGTATGGGAGATACTCCGGTTGGATCTCTATCATATTATACAATCTTTGCAGTTGGATTATTATTATTTTTAATGACTTTAAGCTTAAATATAATTAGTCACCTGATCTTAAAGAAATACAGGGAGGTATATCAATAATGGCTGATCTTAAGAAAAAAAGAATGCTGACCGATAAGATCTTTAAAGTTATATTTTTAATCTTTATTTCTTTAGGCCTGGTTGTTCTGGCAGCATTAATCTATGATATTGTTTCTAAAGGAATGGTCATGCTTGACTGGGAATTTTTTACCCGTTTTGATTCTCGCTTTCCTGAAAAAGCAGGGATCAAGGCCGGTTTATTTGGTACTATCTATGTAATAGGTTTAATGATTCCGATTACATTTTTTGTAGGAACGGCAACAGCAATTTATTTAGAAGAATATGCACCTAAAAATAAGCTGACAGACTTAATCAAACTGAATATTGCTAATCTAGCAGGTATTCCTTCGATAATTTATGGTATGCTGGGACTTGGAGTTTTTGTTAGATATTTAAATATGGGGAGAAGTGTGCTGGCAGGGGCTTTAACCTTAAGTTTACTGGTGCTGCCGGTAGTAATTGTTTCTGCCCAGGAAGCTCTAAAAAGTGTTCCCGACTCTCTGCGTAATGCATCTTATGCTCTGGGAGCAAATCACTGGCATACAGTTTACAAAGTTGTTTTACCTTCAGCTCTGCCGTCAATTCTAACTGGTTTTATCCTGGCAATTTCGCGGGCGATTGGTGAGACTGCACCTTTAATTATGATGGGAGCTTTAACCTTTGTCATGTTTACTCCCCAGGGAATTATGGACAGCTTTACAGTAATCCCAATTCAGATTTTCAACTGGACTTCTTTACCGAAAGTTGAATTTGAGCTGGTAGCTGCCAGCGGTAGTTTGCTTTTATTAATCTTGTTATTTATTTTAAATGGACTGGCAACATTTATTCGCTATAAATACAGTCGGAAATAGAGGGAGGATAATTAATGTCAAATCAAAATGTATTAGAAATCAAAAATGTAGACTTTTTCTATGATGATTTTCAGGCTTTAGAAAATATAACTATGGATATAGAAAAAAATAAGGTTACAGCCCTAATTGGACCATCCGGTTGTGGTAAATCAACCTTTTTAAGAACTATCAATAGAATGAATGATTTAATAGAAGGAGCAAGGCTTGAAGGAGATATCTTGTTTGATGGAGAAAGTATCTATCAGGAAAATGTAGATGTAGTAAACTTACGCAAGCGTATTGGAATGGTTTTTCAGCAGCCCAATCCTTTTCCTAAATCAATATTTGAAAATGTAGCATATGGTCCTAAAATCCATGGAGTAACTGATAAGGCAGAACTGGAAGAAATTGTTGTTGAAAGTTTAAAAGGAGCTGCTTTATATGATGAGGTAAAAGACCGCCTTGATAAATCAGCTCTTGGTCTTTCTGGGGGACAGCAGCAGCGCTTGTGTATTGCAAGAGCTTTAGCTGTAAAACCTGAGGTGCTTTTAATGGATGAACCTGCCTCAGCATTAGATCCGGTTGCTACAGCTAAGATTGAGGATCTGATAGAAGAATTAAAAAACAATTACAGCATTGTAATTGTAACCCACAGCATGCAGCAGGCTGCTCGGGTTTCTGATCTAACGGGATTTTTCTTAATGGGTGAGTTGGTTGAATATGATAAGACTAATAAGATATTCGAAAATCCAGCTGATCAGCGAACAGAAGATTATATAACAGGACGTTTTGGTTAATTGTTAACCCCAAAAAAATTATAAGATAAGAGCTGTTTAAAATTTTTGAAATTAACAGCTTTGAGGAGGAATTTAAAAAATGAATGATTCTCGCAAAACTTTTCATACAGAATTAAAAGACTTAGAAAAAGAAATGCTAAAGATGGGAAGTATTGTTGGCGAAAGTATCAGTAAAAGTATTGAGGCACTAATGAATAAGGATCTTGAACTTGCTGATCAGGTAATAAAAGAGGATGACATTATAGATAATTATGAACTTGATATCGAAGAAAAATGTACTCGTTTAATTGCCCTTCAGCAGCCGGTAGCAATTGATCTTAGAAAAATCATTGTAATCTCAAAATTGGTAACTGATTTAGAAAGAATCGGTGATAATGCCTCAAATATTGCTCACAGGGTCAAAGATATTGGAGATCAGCCTCTGATCAAAGAGATGCAGGATCTGCCTGGGATGAGAGATAAGGTTGTCCAGCAGCTTAGAGAGAGTTTGGAAGCTTTTGTTGAAATGGATATTGAAAAGGCAAAAGAGGTTGCAGCCAGAGATGAAGAAGTTAACCGCCTGGATAAACAGATTAACGCTGAACTTTTAACTGTAATGGAAAATGACTGTGCCACAATTGAACAGGGAACTTCTCTGATGTTTATCAGCCGCTTTTTAGAAAGAATTGGTGATCACTCAACCAATATCTGTGAGCGTACTGTTTATATGAAGACCGGAGAATGGACTGAACTTGAATAAACTGATAAGTGATTTTAATTATTAGCAAAGATTAAAATTCGATATTTCAGCCATATAAATTGTGATAAAAGATACATTCTCAACTGGGGGTGTATCTTTTTTTAATGCTTAAATAAATTTGATTGCAATCAGCAACCAGCTGTGATAAAATTTCTAGTTAGTAAATAAAAGGGGGATAACTATATATCATGTTAAAAAAGTTTTTAAGTTATTATAAAAACCACTGGAAATTATTCACAGCCACTCTTGGAAGTGCTGTATTAATGTCAGGGCTGGATTTGATTTACCCAATGTTTGTTCAGCAGCTGATAGATCAGCATTTTCCAGACAGAAATTTAAACATGATGGTCAGAATTTCAGTGATTTTACTTGTTATTTATGTTTTACGCTTTGTTTTTCAATATATTGTTCACTATTGGGGCCATGTAGTTGGGATCAGAATGGAAACTGATATGCGCTCAGACCTCTTTACCCATCTGCAGAAACTTTCCTTTAAGTTTTATGATAATAACAAAGTTGGTTATTTAATGTCCAGAGTTATAAATGATTTAAACAATATTTCTGAGCTTGCTCACCATGGTCCGGAAGATGTACTAATTTCATCAATGCTTCTGCTTGGGTCTTTAGTTATTTTAATCAATATGCACTGGCAGCTTGCTTTAGTTACCTTTGCCCTGATTCCGATTATGTTCTTTTTCTCTAAAAAATTGGGCGAAAAAATGTATCATGCCTTTAAAGTGATTAGAGAAAAAATGGCAGTTGTTAATACAATAGTTGAAGACAGTTTGAGTGGAATTAGAGTCGTTAAGTCCTTTACCAATGAAGACTACGAAAATGAAAAGTTCTGTGAGGGGAACCACAATTACCGGCGCTCTCGCGAATGGGCAATGAAAAACATGGCCCAGTTTCATTCGGGAATGAACCTTTTCATCAATTTAATTCGTCTGAGTACTCTGGCAGCAGGAGGTTATTTTATTTATAATGGTTCTCTAACTGCCGGTCAGATGGTAGCTTTTCTTTTTTATGTAGATATGTTTATGAATCCCATCCGGAGGCTTGTTAACTTTAATGAACAGCTGCAGCGTGGGATGTCAGGTTTCAGCCGTTTTAAAGAATTATTAGAGGTTGACCCTGAAATTGTTGATCTTCCTGATGCACAGGAATTAAAAAATGTTGAAGGCTTAATTAAATATGAAGATGTAACCTTTGGCTATGATAACCATGAGAAAGTTTTGAGTAATATAAATATAGAGATTGATCCGGGTAGAACTGTGGCCTTTGTTGGCCCTTCTGGAGCTGGCAAATCAACCTTAACTAAATTACTGCCCCGTTTTTATGAAATTGACAGCGGCAGACTTTCGATAGATAATATTGATATCAAGGATGTAACATTAGAATCTCTGCGCCGAAATATTGGGATAGTCCAGCAGGATGTATTCCTTTTTAATGGTACAGTTAGAGAAAATATTGCTTATGGTACAGCAAATGCCTCTGATGCAGAAATAATAGAGGCTGCAGAAAAGGCTAATGCTCATGACTTTATTTTAAATCTAAGTGATGGTTATGATACCGATATTGGAGAAAGAGGAGTTAAACTTTCTGGTGGCCAGAAACAGCGGATTTCTATTGCGCGCTCATTTTTAAAGAACCCGCCGATTTTGATTTTAGATGAGGCTACATCTTCTCTTGACAATCGCAGTGAGAAAATTATTCAGGAATCACTTGAAAAACTGGCTGAGGGAAGAACAACTCTGGTAATTGCTCACCGACTCTCGACAGTAATTAATGCAGATCAAATCATTGTTTTAACTGATAAAGGAATAGTTGAGCGAGGCAGACATGAGGAATTAATTGAAAATGGTGGTGAATATGCTCAGCTCTATAATGAGCAATTTTCTGCAGATATAGCAGGTTAAGAATTAAAATTAGTAAAAATCAATTAGTAATTCAGAGTGATAAAAAGAAGATAGAGTTTACTAAAAAGTCGGGTATTTAACCCGGCTTTTTTCTTTGACAAGTGCTTTAAAATCTGCGATACTATAATCAGTAATAAATCTTTAGAATTATTATATTTAAGCTGAGTTTGGATTTATAATTAATAAGATAAAGAAAGGAAGATTTAGAATGTCAAAAAAATTATATCGTTCTCGTGATGACCGGATGATTGCCGGAGTCTGCGGAGGGCTTGCAGATTATTTTAATGTAGATTCTTCTTTAGTTAGACTTGCAGTTTTATTTATCTTCCTCTTTCAAGGGGTAGGCTTAATTGCCTATATTATTGCCTGGCTTGTGATGTCTGAGGAACCTGTTAAAAATGAGTATAGAATGCCTGATGACTATTATATAGAGGATAAGAAAGATTTTGATCACTCAAAGCAGGAACAGGAGGAAGGTTCCGAAAGGGAAGAACAAAGAAACGAAGAATATGATGCCAGAAAGAAAAAAGAAAAAGAATATTACGAGCAGTATCAGGAGCAGAACTCTGAGAGCAGTAGTAACCGCCGTAAATTATTTGCAGTAATCATGATTTTAGTCGGTTCAATCTTCTTAGTTGATATCTGGATTCCAGCTCTCTACTGGGAAAAATACTGGCCGGTAATTTTAATTGCTGCCGGGGTTCTAATGTTTAAGGGTGATAATAATGACAGATAATCGCGATCGGAGTTTGATTGCAATAATTTTGATTTTTGCGGGTGTCATTTTCCTGGGAGATACCCTGGGTGAATACAATTTTAATCTATTTTTCTTTTTGCGCAGTTACTGGCCTGTATTATTAATTATATTTGGTTTTCACATGCTGCTGCAGAATAGTAGTTTCTGGTTTGTTGTCCCGGTTATTGTTATTGGGCTTGCTTTATATTTAATCTATATGCTTGTTAACCAGCAGCCTTTTTATTTTATGCCGCAGATTAGAATGCGTATTTTTGATTTTGATAATTTACCATTTAGATGAGATAGCTTATTAAATTAAAGATTTAAATAAAACCACCTGAAGTACTCAGGTGGCATTTATTTTTAAAGATTAGAAGCTTAAATTTTATTGTTTAAAGCAATTCTTTTTTCAATGACTGGGGCCAGGATTAATACCAGGACAATTTTTATTAAATCACCTGGAATAAATGGAATCACCGTCATATTGAGGGAAGCAATTAAACCTGTGCCGGTTATAAAAGAAAAATAGATACTTCCAATAATATAGTTACTTAAAACTGCAGCTGAAAGCACCAAAAAATCTTTTTTATTTTCACCACTGCAGTGGGCTGCAATCCAGGCTGCAGTTACAAAACTAATTAAAAAACCACCTGTAGGTCCAGCAATTACACCCAATCCACCCTGACCACCTGAAAAAATTGGCAGGCCAAAAGCACCAAGCAAAAGATATGTAACCTGAGCTAAAACACCATATTTTTTTCCAAGCAGTCTTCCTGAAAGCAGAACAAAGAAAGTCTGCAGGGTTATAGGAACTGGACCAATAGGGAAAATAATAAAAGCACCAACTGCTGTTAATGCTGCCATCAAAGCAGCTTTAATCATCTGATTTGTTTTCAATTTAAAACTCCTTTCTATTTGTTAAGCTTGATAAAATCTGACCAATAGTCAAATTCTTTAAATAATGTTATCACAAACTTTAGTTAATGTAAACAGCTAATAAAAAAGAGCTTTTTGCTTTGTACAATTTTTTCTTAAAAAAGAATAAAAAATTTGCAGTAAATATCTCCAATAATAATTAAAACTCTTCATTTCAGACACATAAATATTTTTTGCAGTTCTTTTCCAT
>Ga0182238_1000046_pt1 | contig 44897 bp, 41 predicted proteins | sample hydfrates6_PW_90_FD_132439 | JGI IMG/M metagenome (GOLD analysis project Ga0182238, IMG submission 132439) | Subsurface microbial communities from deep shales in Texas, USA - hydraulic fracturing test 6_PW_90 | ecosystem: Environmental > Aquatic > Deep subsurface > Shale gas/oil reservoir >... | reverse complement strand
GTGTTTGTCAAGGGCAATGCGGTCATCCCAACCATTAAAATTTACTCTAAAAACTAAATTCTGTCTTCAACATCACTTTTTCATAGATTTTTTGACATAACCTTTTATATGAATTATGTTCATTAAACCATAAAAAAAGACTTTATGAATCATGTTCACTATAATAAATTATAATGAATGTTGTTCATAAAGTCAAGGTATTTTTAAATTGTTTTATTTATAATTCATAAATATTAAGAATTAATCTTTTCCTGAATAAATTTTTTACCGGTGGTAGAGCTGAAAAATATGATGTTAAAACTTAAAAATACAGCAGCACCAATAAAAATAACATATTTTACATCGATCAGTTTGATTGTAAAAGAAGAAATCAAAAGTGAAATCGGTACAATTATTTTAATAATGCTCATTTTAACACTCAAAACTCTACCCAGTAGCTTTTGAGGAACAATTTTTTGAATAATCACATTTGCCGGCACATCTATCCAGGCAACTGAAATCCCGCTCAAAAACATCAGCAAACTGTAATAAGTTAAAATGAAATTTGAAGCTGGAGTATTCTGAAATATAAAGATCGGTAAGGCAAATGCTGCTGCCCCCACTGCAGAAATAAATGTAATATTTTTGATTAAAATATTATAGCTGATTTTATTCATAATCTTTTCAGTTAATAAGGCACCGGTTATCATCCCAACCGGAAACGCTGCCTGAATAATTCCATATTTACCCGGATCAATTTTCCAGATTGTATTTAATAGATAGGGCAGCGGTACAATTAAAGTGAAATTGAAAAAGAAATTTAAGGCAGCAAAGATATAGACCAGAGCTTTTAAACTTTTTGAACTGAAAATATAATGAAACCCTTCTTTTAATCTAAAAATAAAAGTATCTAATTCGCTGCTGCTCCCTCTTCCCTCTGCTAACTGCTGATTATACTGATAATCGATAAAATACTCTATCAGTGCCGAAATCATAAAAGAAAAAGCATTAATTAAGATAAAACCTTCCAGATTAATAAATCCATAAATTACTCCCCCCATTAGCGGGCCTAAAATATGGGATAAAGATTCAATTACCCTGGCCTGAGAATTAATTTTTACCAGAGCTGATTTCCTGACCAGAGCTGGTTTGGCTGATTCTAGAGCAATATCAAAAAACACTGTTAAGCTTGTCATTACAAAGGTGCTGAAATATAGAATATAAACATTAAAGGTAAAATTAGTTATAAAAAGATAGATCAGAAAAAGAAAGATACCATTAATCAGATCAGCACCAACCACTAGAATCTTTTTGTTGAATTTATCCGCTATTACACCGGCAATTGGATTAAATAAAACAACAGGTAAAGTATATAAAGCAAGATTAAGGGCAAAAGAAAGTGCAGAAGAAGTTGACCTCAATAGATAAAGTCCAACCACAAAAGCATAGATTGCAGAGCCAAATAAAGAAATAGTTTTACCTGATAAAAATAAGAGCAGATTTAAATTTTCTCTTCGATCACTTTTATGCTCCAGTTTATTTTCAATTCTTTTTTCTTGATAATTTAACATTTTTATTACCTCCTCTTCTTTCTAATTTAATTATAAGGAGTGGAGGTAGGACTACTGCAAGAGGCTCAAAAAAATTTTTTAAGCCTATTTTTTAAAAAACTGGAGTTAACTCTACTTTTATTTTCTGGCCTGCAGCTGATAGGAATAGATTTGATCACCAATCTGAGCAAATTCTTCGTATTTGCCAAAAGAACTTTCGATTTTTTTGAGTTCTGACTTATCTTCTTCTAAAAACTCAAAACCCATCTCCTGTAGTTTCAATCTAATATTTGAATAGATAAAGTAGTCACGATATTTTCTGGCAACTATGTTTTTCTCCCCAAACTTATGATAGATTATAAAAACTGCAGTTAAAATAAAATGCTCTTTAAAATATTGAAGCAGCAGCTCCGGTAAAAAGCCCTGATTATGAAAAGAAAAGTTAGAAATTCCAGAAAAATCAAGTAAGTAATCAAGTGACTTTTCTTTAAGAGGTAGGGTAGGTAGTTCTGCAGTTAGAAAAATAATTTCAGGACCGGCAGGTGATAATTCAAGTAATGACTTGAGATATCTATTAAGTTCAGGATTATGTTCTACACAAATATAAGTGATGTCTGAGGACAGCTGATCATAAATATTTCTTAATAAAAGTCCGTAACCGGAACCGGGTTCTAAAATCACTTTATTCTTTAAATTACTGAAATTAATTTTATTTTTCAGCCACTCAAGACTCTGATAGGAATGATCCATAAATTCAGAATCAGTCTGCTTAATATAGTCAGTTACATGAAAAAGCGGATCTGTTTCAAATACCTCCGCCTGAGTCTCCTGATTGTAAATTTCTTTTGTATAGAGGATTCCATCCTTAATTAAAATCTTTTCTCCACAGCTGCAGTTGAGGCTGCCCTGATGAATTCTATTATTTTCAATTTTTTCTGCAGATAAGCTTAAGTCTGAGCCGCAGGCCGGACAGGCAAAGAGATCTAAAAGATTTAAATTTAAGCTGAGGTCATTCTGCTTTTCATTACTTTCTTCTTTTAGTTTTTTTAGGTGGCTTTTTAAACCATCTTTGGCCTTTTTCAGCTCAGTTATTCTCTTATTTAAGCTTTTTAATTTATTTTGATAAAGATTTTGATAGTAGCTGTTCCGCTGGTAGTTGCTCAGTCTGCCTATTCTTTTAAAATTTAAGATTTCTTTTATTTCATCCAGGGAAAACTCCATTTCTTTTAGTTTTAAGATCTCTTCCATATCATTCTGGTCTTCCTGATCAAATTCGTAATGTCCTCCCACTTTCTGCGGGTTAATCAGTTTCAATTTCATATAATAACGAATGGTATCATAGCTTAAATTAAATTTATTTGAAAATTCTCTAATTTTCATTTAAACTCATCCCTTTATCTTTTATTTCCAGGCCGACTAATAATTATCCTTGATTTAACTTAAAAAAGCTTAAGCTGCTGCAGATATTTACAGCAGCCTGAACTTTAAGTTATATAATTTTATTTTGCTGCCAGAGATCCCATTGGATCCCATGGTTTTAAGACAACCGGATCTTTTTGATATGATTTCAGATCGGCTTCAGCTAAATATTTTTTATTAATAACTACCTCATAGTTAAATTCATTAAACCAGTCATTACTCATAATGAAAAATCCATCTTCACCAACTTTTTCTCCCCAGCTGTTCTGAACCTTCCAGCTTAAAGGCTCTTCGTCTTTTAAGTTGACACCGGTAAAAGCCATAGCATGAGTTAAAATACTTTCACCATACTGCAGGCGCTGCCCCTTATCCAGAGAAAATTTTGTATCCAGCACATCACCATAGTTAAATAATTCAGTATCCATAATTCCTAGCTCGCGATCAGACCACTGACCAACATCACAGCCAAACCAGACAGGTTCACCATCTTTTAGCTGCTCTTTTGTATAAGCAATCAGCTTCTCAATCGGCAGATTTAAGTAATGAATCTGCTGTCCTTCTTTGACATTACCTAAAAATTCAACTGTATAGGTTTGATCAAAAGGTTTATCATCAGTTGGAGCATTGATAATACTTACATAATCTGTCATCTTAACTTTAGAATATTTATTATAAAATTCCTGAGGAGTCAGTTCACTATCTCGATAGAACTCCCCATCTTTATTTCTGTATTCAAAATCGAAGTTCTGAGGCGGCTCCCCCAGAAAATAAGCAAGAATTGAATAAATTTCAGCCAGCATATCTTCTTTTTCTTCTCTTAAGCTTTCTTTATCTGCTCCCAGTTTAAAATCTTCCCGTAAAGTTTGGGCCAGATCTCTTAATTTTAAACTTAAAATCTTATTCATATAGCGGGAATTGCTGCTGTGATAGCTCTCCGGCATCACATATTTAGGTACAATCCCGTACTTCTCAATTAGGGCAGTAAACATATCCCACTGACCACCATCATTTGTCGGCTCATTTAGAAGCCACATTACCCGGCGGCTGTCTAAGTCCAGTTCAACTGTGGAAATAATATTTTCCAGAAAATAATTTGCTTTTTCCAGCTTATCCCAGAACATCGTGTAGGCCTGAGAGAGCTCAAAATCATGATCTTTGATATTTAAATCTTTCGAAATACTGTAGCGGATATTATTTAAAGCAGCAAACATCCAGCAGCGGCCACTTTTTTCCTGGTTGGTCACCTTGCCTACATCAATCTCTTCGGAAAAATCATAGTGCATCTTTTTGACCGACTCATTATTTAAGGCAGTATCATTGATTCCATTTTTAATAACTGCATTGGCAATGATCTCACTATTTTCTCTGGCCTTAAACTTCTTTTTGAATTTATCCAACTTGGGCTGATCGATTATCTGTCTGTTCATTTTGTAAATCCTCCCTTTTTAATCTAAAACTTAATATTGATAGTAAAAGCTTAATTTTATCCTAAATATTTATATTTTTATCGTCAGACTATTAACTTATTACCTAATTGTACACTTTTCTTCATTTTTAAGTGCCTTGTAGGCGGGACGAATAATTTTGTGGTCACTAACCAGCTGCTCAATTCTGTGAGCACACCAGCTGGCAACTCTGGCTGTAGCAAATAATGGGGTAAATAACTCTTCCGGAATATTTAACAGCTGATAGACAAAACCGGAGTATAAATCCACATTAGCACAGATTTCTACATCCTCTCCCCGCTCTTCTTTAAATATTTCTTTGGTCAGACTTTCAATATTATCATAGAGCTCAAATTCTTTGAGTCTGTCCTTAGCTGCTGCCAGCTCTTTTGACTTTTTCTTTAAAATTACAGCCCGGGGATCACTTTTGGTATAAACAGCATGCCCCATTCCATAAATTAGGCCCTTTTGATCAAAGACTTCCCCTTTTAAAATCTGCTTCAGATATTTCTTCAGCTTTGCTCTATCAGAATAGTCAGCAAGGTTTTCTTTGATGTCATCGACCATTGCTTTAACTCTTAAGTTAGCTCCCCCGTGCTTGGGTCCCTTAAGACTTCCGACAGCCGCTCCCACGGCAGAATAAGTATCTGTTCCACTCGATGAAACCACATGGGTTGTAAAAGCCGAGTTATTACCTCCACCATGTTCAGCGTGCAGGATCAGTAATAAATCAAGCGTATCTTTTTCCAGCTGAGTATAATCATTATTGGCTCTGATCATATGTAAAATATTTGCCGCTGTCCCCAGACCTTCTTTCGGGTTATGAAGATAAAGGCTCTGATCGTCAAAATAATGAGCTTTAGCCTGAAAACCATAGGAAATAATGGTAGGAAATCTGGCAATTAATTTTAAACTCTGAACTAAAATCCGGTCAATAGCAAGTGAATCCGGTTTTTCATCATAAGAGTAAAGCACCAGAATCGCCCGCTGCAGCTTATTCATTACATCGCGACTTGGACTTTTCAAAATTGTATTTTCAGTAAAATGAGTCGGCAGTTTTCTAAAGCCATCTAAAATTGCATTAAATTTTCGTAATTCTTCCTCTCCCGGCAGCTCCCCAAATAATAAGAGGTAGACAATACTTTCAAAACCAAATTCACCAGTATTTTTTACCAGCTCATCAATTTCTATATCTCTATAGAATAATTTACCTTCAATCGGAGTTTTAACTCCATCACAGTAGGTATAACCATGCACAGAACCAATCTTAGTAAAACCAACTACTACACCAGTACCATCAGAATTTCTCAAACCCTGCTTAATATCATACTGTCTGTAATATTCTTTATCAATCTTATTAACCCGTTCCACCTTTGCGGCTCTGTCTTCAAGCCAGTTATCTTTTAAATCCTTAATCAACCAGTCTTTTGTTTCCACATTCTCACTCCTCAATTCTCTGCTCAAATAGTTAATGATATTTAAAAAAATAAATTAAATTTTAGTTCTTATATTATTATAACAAAATATTGAGCATTTATACAATTGATTTAATCTTCAGAAAAAATCAGGTGATGGAATTCCCCAGTTTAATTACCGCATTTAATAATTCAATAAAAATTTCTGAAGGCCGGTTTAAAGCCGCTGGTGGAAATGAATTGCTGCCAACAGTTTTAATTATCTTATCTTGATGAACTATATATAAATGCCAGTTTGAGCCTTCATAGAATCTGAGACCTCTATAGTTATATTCACTATCCCAGTCCCAGACATTTAATTGGTCTAAAGACTGCCAGAATTCCACCCAGTCTATTTCTGCCGGCCTTCCTATTTTAAAATGGCTGTCACTATCAAATATATTTTTAAAAAGATTACAGTTGTTAAAGTAATAAATATTTGGCTCTATCCATTTTAAATAAATTATAGGATTTAATCGGTTGAAGCTGAAGTCTAATTTTTGGGGAAGATAAAGTTTATTATTCATATTAGTTCACCTCTAATTTAACAATAACACAATAAGATATAAAAAGACTCTAAAAGTATTTAAACTATTAGAGTCCTATCTATCGAAATAACTATTTTAATAATCTTTTTTATTTATTTACACTATTAATCATTATCTTATGGAATTTATCTGCCTCAGACCAAATTTCTCCATGATGTGAATTCTCAAAATAAATCAATTCTTTTTTAGGTGCATTTAACTTTTGAAAATAATCTTCAATAAATTTTGCGGTATAGTCATGTCTACCAATTAAATAATAGACAGGAACATTTAATTCAGAAGCCTCTTCTATAAAATCTATATCCTGCAGCTGCTGATAAACAATAGGAAAAGTATGAAGCATACTTCTAAAAAAATTAATTTTATCCAGCAGAGTATATTCCTCAAACCAGAACATTGTCAGAGGATTATACCAGGAGCTGTCTTTTTCAACATATGGATTTTTAGCCTGATAATAATCTGCATAGGAAGTTAAGAAAAGCTGATATTTTTTTAGCATCCCTTCTCCATAATAAGGAGGTGGCCCTGCCGCTTTCATTTTTTCTACTTTTTTTAGTTCTCCCTTTGCTGCTGCTGACTCTAAAACAAAATTATACATATACTGATCTGTTTTTCTGACATTTACTATCTGAGCTGCACCAATATAAACGTGATAATTTTCTGGTTTCTCCTTAACTGCCAGGGTACCAATAATGGTTCCCCAGGAATGACCGAGCAGATATATTTTTTCTTTATTAAATCTTGTTTTTAGGTATTCACTCAGTTCATTCACGTCTGAAACATACTGCTCAACAGTAAGACTTTCTTTATCTGATGCTGCAGAAAATGATTTTCCACAACCCCGCTGCTCCCAAATAACCACCGTAAAATCCTTCTCCAATGGCTGATTAAATTTCAAAAATCTGCCTAATTCACTGGACCCTGGACCTCCCGAAAGCATTAAAAGCACAGGGTTTTTTCTGTCCTCACCTCGAATTACAAGCCACTGATCTGTACCACCAAGATTGATTTCTTCCATCTCTGCAATACTGCCCTCAATTATCTGACCTTCAGAATCCACAATCGCCTCTGTACCTGCAGGCATAACAATCATCACAGCAATTAAAGCCACTGCTAAAACTCCCATTAAGATGACAACCTTTCGTTTAGATAAATTTCGCATCTATTATCTCTCCCTATTTTTACTATTCTTAGTCTCATCCTGATAATTTCTCTTAAAAAACCAGTTGAAAATCACAAAAATCTTTAAATAATCCAATATTTCCACCTCACTCTTTTTAAGCTAAATTAATACTATCTTATTTAACTTAAAAAGCCACCTATCAAAAGTTAGGTTTTTAAAAAATTATCAGTTTGGTGAGATAAAAGATTTAACGAGAGTTTTATATTATATTAAGCTTGCGGGCTTTTGCAGCTGCTCTGGTGCGGTTGGGAACAGCAAGTTTAGAATAAATATTGCTCAAATGCCATTTGGTTGTACCTTCAGTAATAAATAACTTCTCGGCAATTTTTTTGTTACTTAATCCCTCTGCCAGCAGTACTATTATTTCCTTTTCTCTGTCGGTCAGGGGATCTATCAGTTTTTCAGCATTCTGAGTAGGAGATTTCTCCAGAATTACAAAATTAAGTTTTACATTCATTTTCTGATTTAATTCCTTAAATTCAGTCAGCAAAATTTTTAGATACTTTTTATACTCAGTTAAGACAGTCAGATAGCTTTCTTTTTCCAGCATCAACAGAGCATCTATTAGTAAATCCCGGCTTTTATTTTTATCAGCGAGCTTTAAATAGATTAGCGCTTTAATAATTTTACTTTTGATTTGATACTGATAATCTAATTTTTGCTGATCAATTTTTTTAAGAAAATTTAATGCCTGCTGATACTTTTCTTCTGCCAGCAGCAGTTCTGTAACTAAAAATAGTGCTCTAACTCTAATTACAAAAAATATCTGCTGATCAATAATTTCTGTCTGAGCTTTTATTTTCTTTTTCAGAAGTGGATTTAAGCTGTTTATATCTTCTTTGTAAAGCTCAAAATTTAACTTTTCCATCTCAGCCAGCTGATAATTGACTTTTAAATTATATTTTTTACAGAGTTCTAAAGTTTCAGCAATAATTTCTTCTGCTTCTTCAGTCTGCCCTAAATAAAAAGTGCTCAGTGCATAATAAATCATCGGCAGCCAGTAAACATGGATCAATTCAAAAAATTCGCCTGCTTCAATACCTTTAAGCAGATACTCTCTTGATTTTTTATATTCGGCTCGAAAATAATAGATAATTCCCAGGGGTATTGAAAGCAGATTTACAAGTTCTGCAGCTACTTTTTTATTTTTGAAGCGCTCAATACTTCCCAGACCTAATTTTAAAGCCTGATTTAAATTTCCCTGCTGAATAAGTTTTAAAGTTAGATTCATCAGCGAATTTATTTCCATCAGATACTGTTCTTTTTCCCTGGCCAGAAAGGCAGCCTGGCGGAATGAGTCTATTGATTGATCAATTTTGGAATAAGAAGACTGAATCTGGCCCAGAGTCATTAAAGCATTGATTTTAAAAATATAATCACTTTCTGGAATTAAATTTAGAGCTTCGGCTGTTTTACTGCAGTGCAGATCAGCATCCTGATATTTTTCCATAAAACTGCTTAGAGTCAGAAGTCGACCCCTATTTTCTAAACTTAAATTATCTGTATTTTCTACCAGACTAAGATAGTAAGCGGCATCTTCTTTTTTGCCGAGAATAAAAAGCGACAGAGCTTTAATAATTAAAAGAGGAGGACTGCCTTTAAAATCTTCAGCTGGAATTTGCTCAGCTAAATTTAAAAAATCCTGCAGTTCACCGGCTTTAAAATAAGCTGGCACAGATTTTTCTAAATAATCCAGTGCTAACTGATAATCATTTGCTCTTAAAGAATAAAGAACAGCTTCCTGATAATAATCATGTTCTGCAAACCAGGCTGCTGCTTTTAAATTAAGCTCAGCTTTTTCTTCAGCTTTAAGCTGACTCCGCAAAAATTTTCTAAAAGGACTGTAATATCTATAAAAATGATTTTTGTGATCAACAGCTTCTATAAAGATTTTCTTTTTAACTAATTTATCAATTAGAGCTTCAATATCTTTTATAGAGCTTAGTCGGGCAGCCAGTTCTGCAGAAAAACTTTCTACAGCCGAGCTTTTTAGAAGAAATTCTTTTTCAGCCGCCGCAAGTTTAGAAAAAACTTCCTGATTTAAGTATTGAAACAAATTGTTATTGGGCAGTCCAAACTCAGCCTCTAAATCATTAAAATTATATTCAGCATCCTCCAGAAGCCTAACCATTAATAATTCCACAGCCAGTGGCCAGCCCTCTGTGAGCTGATAGATCTTTTGAATTTTATCATCAGCCAAATTCAGTTCATTTTCTTGCTGGATAAGCTTTTTTAATTCAAGATAACTAAATTTAAGGTCAGCTTCTTTAATTTTGATCAATTCCCCTTTTAAATCCTGTCTATTAATCAAAATTGGTATCTCTTTTCTGCTGATTAGAATTAGTTTTAAATTAGTGGGTATAAATTTAATTAAGTACTTTAAGAACTCAAAAATAAAGTCCTCTGAGGCTAAATCAAGATTGTCTATAATCAGCACTGTTTTTGACTCAATATTTTTTAGATCCTTAATCAAACTGAAGGCAGTTTTTTGGGGATTAAGCTTAAAAGGAAGCTTTAAAATTGTTTCAGTGTTTAAAAACTCAGCTTCAGAATTTTTCTTTAAAGCAGCAATAATGCCCCTAATGAATTGAAAAGAACTTTTAAGATTATTGTCCAGACTTAACCAGGCAGCCGACTGATTATTAAAATCGAGCCAGTCAGCGATCAGAGTTGTCTTACCAAAGCCAGCTGGTGCTGTAATCAAGGCCAGAGAGCCTTCATTATTTTCATTAAAATTATTCAAAGCCGAAAGCAGTCTTTTACGCCTGTAGATATTATTTAGCTGAGGTATTTGAGTTTGAAATTCCATTAATAAATCCATAAAATCAAATCCTTTTTCGATTAACTATTATTTAAGCATTATTACAATTCTGCGCTTATTTATAAGCTGTTTAGACTGAGCCGAATCAGTCAATATTTTTTATCATCTCTAAAATTGTATCTCTGCCGTTTAAAAAATCTTCAAATCTTGTTTCAACAGTAATCTCTGGATAAAGTGAATCGGGATCACTATCTTTAAGCAGAGTAAAATATTTAGTAGAATAGCTTACTCGCAAACCGGAGTTAGGAAGGTTAAAGGTTCTTACCTCACCATAGTGATTAGGTTTACCCATAGTAGGAGTACCAATCAAATACCCAGCCAGCTCTTCTTTGAAATCAAGAGCATTTATAATTGCTGACGAGAAAGTATCAGGGCCTATAATAACATAGGTTTCAAATTGATCTTTATACTCTCTTAATTCCTCTGCAAATTTGGTTCCCTGGCTTGAATCACCTCCGGAATTGAAGCGCAGGTCAATTACAAGTTTATTTATTTCTTCATTTTTTATTAAATCTAATATTTCTAACTTTTCTGCTGCAAATGAAGGCAGTTCCGGATTGGGCTGGCCGTGTTTATCAGCCAGTTCCCTGCTCCAGCAGCTGTTATACTGAAAATATAAAATTTTTTCAGCAGCAATATAATCTGACCAGAAAAGTTGATTGGCATTTTCCAGCACATAACCAGGCTGATAATCCAGGGAGACAAAATTATTTCTGTCTGCTGCCATGTTTTCAATTTTTAAAGGCTCAAAACTAATGCTAATCTCCTCTTCATTTTGTTCAAAAATAAATTGATTCTCAGATTCAGCTATCTCCAAATAGCTGAGAAGTTCATTTAGTTTAAGAAATGAGCTCAGCCGGTAATCAAGGGATACCTGATTATCAGCTGTAATAATGCGGCTGAATTTATTTTTTAATTCTTCCACTGAATAGCCATTAATTGAAATCAGTTCTGCCCCCAGAATCTCTTTATGCTGCTCAGTAGTTGTCATTACTCGATAATCATCTTCAAATCTGCGCAGAAATAGTGGGTAATATTCACTTAAAAAGCGGGTATTGTCAATAGCAGTGTGGGTGTCACCAATTTCAGCAAAGATTTCTGCCATCCTTAGACTGATTTCGAGATCAGAAAGTTCAGGCAGATCACTTTTTAGTTGACTCATTTCCTGCTTAAATTCTTCCTCTTCCAGCTGAAAAAACAAATTTTTATGCCGGGCAGGCAGCTCTTTTTCTAAATAATTTAGATCTTGCCGCCATTCCATTTCCGTAATTTCTGCTGCTGTCCCAGTGTTAATAAAGATGAATAAAAAAATTAAGCTGAGCAAAAATATTTTTTTCATAAATGATATTCCCTCCACAATAATTAAAGTATTTAAAATTTACATGATAAATATATCACAATTAGTGTAAAAGATAAAACCCGCTTTTGCAAACGGGATCTATCCTGATTTTAAATTAAATATTACTTTCAACTCTAATCACACTTTTAACCTCTATCACATCATCAAGCTCTTTAATTTGAGCCAGAGATTTATTTAAATCTTTTTCCCTAACTGAGTGAGTAATAAATACCAGTGGTACAACCGGATTGTCCTTCTGCTTCTGCAGTACTGAAGCCAGACTGACATTATTATCACCAAATATTTTGGCGATATGGGCCATCACGCCCGGCTCATCCTTAACTTCAAAGCGCAGATAAAAGCTGTTCTCAATTTCATCAATTTTAATTACATTACTTTCTAAAAAGGAGTCCATCCGCTGTACTTCCCGCTGATTGTGGTTGATATCTTTAGCCACCTGGATAATATCTGCAGTTACAGCACTACCAGTAGGCATCTGTCCTGCTCCCCGGGCTGTAGACATCACCTGACCAACAGCATCACCATGCAGGTAAACACAGTTATAGGTGCCATTAATCATAGCCAGCGGGTGATCTTCAGGCACAAAGGCTGGATGAACTCTGACATCAAGTCCTTCAGGTGAGTTTTTGGCTATTGCTAAAAGCTTAATTACATAACCCATTTCGTGGGCCAGCTCAATATCTTCAATAGCAACATCTTTAATTCCTTCTACATAAACCTCTCTAACATCAACAAAGCGCTCAAAAGCCAGTGAGGAAAGAATGGTGATTTTATAGGCTGCATCATCACCTTCAATATCTGAAGAAGGATCTGCCTCAGCAAAGCCCAGCTCCTGAGCATTTTTTAGAGATTCAGCAAAATCTTTTTTCTCCTTGCTCATATCAGTTAAAATATAATTGGTGGTTCCATTTAAAATACCATATATTTTTTCAATTCTATTGGCGGCCAGAGAATTCTGCAGCGGTCTGATTATCGGCAGACCACCGGCAACACTTCCCTCATAACAGACCTGAACATCATTTTCATCTGCTTTTCTGAAAATCCGCTTTCCATATTTTGCAATCACCAGTTTATTGGCAGTAACAATACTCTTCCCATTTTCAATAGCCCTAATTATGTAGTCATAGGCCGGCTGCTCTCCCCCAATTAATTCGACAACAATATCTATATCCGGATTATTAATGATATCCTCAACCTTATCAGTTAATAATTCCCGGTTAATTTCAATATCTCTTTCCTTTTCCAGGCTGTTGACCAGGATTTTTTCTATTCTAACCTCAGTTCCAACCTTATTTTTAATATTTTCAGCATTCTTCTCCAAAATCTTAACTACTCCACTACCAACTGTACCAAGTCCTAAAATTCCTATCTTAAGCAAAATTATAACCTCCTGTAATCTTATATTGCTTGCTTCTAACTTCTCTATTATTAAATATTATATCAAGGAGTTATTAACTTGTCGACTTTCTGAGAAAATTTATGCTTTAAATTTAAAAATTATTAGTAATTTCAATAATTTATCTTTCCTTCATGGCGGCAGTTGGTTCTAATTTCGCTGCCTTCCGAGCCGGTAAAATACAGCTTAAGGTCACTACAACTGCCCCAATTAAAAAGGCAAAAACCGAGTTAAAGATCGAAGACTGAGTATAAATAATTGAACTGATCATGATTTCAGAATCAAAGCCAGATAAAGCAGCTGTAAAATCAATTCCATTCACAGCAAAATAATTATTGATAATTGAACCAATAATTGAGCCAAAAAAACTGCCGATAATTCCCATTACCGCCCCTTCTAAAATAAAAAGCTTTAAAATACCTCCACTTTTCATTCCCAGAGCAGACATCATGCCAATTTCTCTGGTTCTTTCTTTAATAATCATAATCATTGTATTGATCACGACAATTGAAGATAAGAGAACAATAAATATATAGACTTGATTATATATTAATTGTGCAATTTCCATGTAGGGCAGAAGATCACTTGTTTCCTGATAACTGAGCGCCAGATATTTATTTCCACCTGTTTGAGAATTAAGATATTCTTTGACTCGCGGCAGAACCTCAGCTGTCATTTCTCTCTCTGGAGTAACTAATAAAATTTCACTCTGCTGATCTTCCATATACAGTAAAGGCTGCACGGCTGCCAGCGGTATGAAAAATGCCTGTTCATTTAAAGCTTTTAAACTGCTGTTGATTCGTCCAACCACTGTTACCGTAAAACCGGTTACAGAATTAAAGGATGTATTAGCTACTATAGTTAAACTATCCCCCACCTTTTTATCCAGCTTTCTTAAAAGTTCAGTTCCCATCACCACTTCTAATTTGCCGTTTTCGATCATTCTGCCTTCGACCAGCTGATCTTCTATATTTGTAAATTCTATTTCATTTTCTTTTTCAACTCCCCAGCCCATCATATTAATCAGTTCATTACCGGTGCTGACAACCGCTCCAAACTTTAAACGCGAAATTAAAAGCTCTACTCCGTCAAGTTTCTGCAGTTCAGATTTCATTTGAGCTAAAGATTTGTCTTCAAAACCATCAACATTATAATTTAAAGGCAGTACTCTTTCCTGATCATAGTATTCCCGGTCAATTATCTTTATGTGGCCAGAATTATACTGAATGTGATCGGCAAAAGATAAATTAATCAATCCTGTTATATAACCGCGGGCAAAAACAACTACTGCTACAGCAAAGGCAACAGCAAGAATAGATACAAAAGTTCTTAATTTGTGTCTAAATAAGTTTTTAAGGGCTAAATTAAGATAAAACAGCATTTTTCTCCCCCCTATTCATAATGAAGCGCTTCTACTGGATCTTTTGCTGCTGCCCAGTATGCTGGTAATATACTTGCCAGAAATGAAACAATTACTCCATAAGCAAAGACTAAAATAAATGATCTGGGGTTCCAGCTTCCATACATTTCACCAATTATAGGAACTCCAAACTTAGATAATTCTATCCCAGTAATCAGATCAAAATTGATACCAATCCTGGTCATAGCTAAAACTCCAAAAAAACCCAAAATTAGACCAATGAGTCCTCCTAAAATTCCAATTCCTGTTGACTCAATAATAAAAATATAGATAATCTCGGATTTTTTTAAACCAAGGGAAAGCATCATCCCGATTTCTTCCATTCTTTCTAAAGCAGCCAAAATTACAGTATTAATAATTGCAATGGCCGCTATCAATAAAATTATCACCATCACCAGCTGAATTCCTGCCTGTTTGGCACTGGCAACTGTAACGGCATCCAGCTGCTGCCAGGGATAGCCTCCAAGTGTGGGATATTCCTGATTTAAACTATTTTCTAGCTGGACTGCGGTCTTATCGGCTGTATTTTTATCATTCAGCTCAATGATTAGATTAGAAATACTGTTGTCTACATTTAAAGATTTCTGAGCTATTGCGAGCGGCAGATAGACATAATTGCTGTTTAAATTGGGATTTATTGTGTGCAGCAGACCCACAATTTCTAAATCTATGGTATTGAAAGTTTCATATTTATCTTTAACCAGCAGAGTAAAGTAATCTCCTTCCTTTAGTTTCATCAGATCAGCCAGCCTTTTACCCATTACTGCCTGATAACTATTTTCAGCAAAAATATTTCCCTCCACAAAACTATTTTTTAAATCAAAAATACTAAGCAGCTCAGCTCCTTTAACCCCCTTGGCCACTATCGGCAGTTCATTTATCCCATTATTTAGCCTGGCTGAAAAATTTAGTTCTCTTAAATCAAGCTGATGCTGAGGGTGGTCTCTAATAATTTCAAATAGTTCATCTTCTTCGCTAATTAAATTCTCCAGCGGCAGTTCATCTTTTTCCTCCCAGTAATCTCGATCAGCAATCTGCAGGTGTCCTGCTTCATAATCAATTATTGTGTCAAATGACATTTCGGTCATCCCACCAATCAAGGAATCCATAATCAGATAAAAGAAAATAGCAAAGGCGATAATCACAGCAGTAATCAGAGTTCTATTTTTGTGGCGGACTAAATTTTTAAAAGCCAGTCTGGTTAAAAACATAAATTCACCTTCTTTATTATAATTATTTATACTATATAGTTCTCTATCCAGTTTATTTAACCTTCATTTTTTAAGTTAATTTGTTGCCTCTGATACACTTTTAAAAATTAATAATAATTACTATTGACAAAGATAAAAAGTGGTGGTATATTATATTTAACAAAATTGAATTGTACACAACTAATCAGGAAGGAAATAAAAATGAAAAAAGCTTTAAGTAATTCAAAAACAATGATAGTGTCTTTAGTTCTGGTTCTGGCTTTAATGTTTTCTCTGAATGCAGCGGTTCTGGCGGATGGACATTTAAAAAGTGGACCTGATGTGCTGGATGTAGCTCTGGAAGCTGATGATTTTAATACTCTCGTAACTGCAGTTATTGAAGCAGATCTTGTTAGAGCATTAAAAGGTGATGGACCATTTACAGTTTTTGCACCGACAGATGCAGCTTTTGCAGCTCTACCAGAAGGTACTTTAGAAAACCTACTAGCTGATCAAGAGCAGCTGGCAAATATTCTCCTCTATCATGTAGTCTCCGGTAAAGTAATGGCTGAAGATGTTGTAACAATGGATGGAGCGATGGTAGAAACTCTGCTCGGCGAAGAAATTGAGATTTCAATTGAAGATGGTATGGTTTATATTAATGAAGCTCAGGTTGTAATTACCGATATTGAAGCAAGTAATGGTGTCATCCACGTAATCGATACTGTTTTAGTTCCTTAAATATAAAAAGTCAAAAAAGATTTTATTCCGAAGAAACTTATTAAGATTGTAAACTATTTGCTAACTTAAAATTGTCTAAAATAAACTTTAAAAATAATTAGGAGGAAATAAAAATGAAAAAAAGATTAGTTAGTTCCAGAAAAATGATGGTGTCTTTATTGGTAGTGCTGGCTCTGGTATTTTCTCTGAATGTAATGGTTCTTGCTGATGGACACGGCGGCAGTGAAATGGATATCATAGATACTGCTCTAGAGGCTGATGATTTTAATACTCTTGCAACTGCACTTACTGAAGCTGAATTAATATCTGCACTAAAAGCTGAAGGACCATTTACAGTTTTTGCACCAACAGATGCAGCTTTTGCAGCTCTACCAGAAGGTACTCTAGACAGCTTACTGGCTGATAAAGAGCAGCTTTCTAATGTTCTTCTCTACCATGTAGTTTCCGGTAAAGTAATGGCTGAAGATGTTCTGGAAATGGATGGTGCAATGGTAGAAACTCTATTCGGTGAGGAAATTGAAATCTCAATTAAAGATGGTATGGTTTATATAAATGATGCCCAGGTTACTACAACAGATATTGAAGCCAGCAATGGTGTCATTCATGTAATCGATACTGTTTTAGTTCCTTAATTAATAACCATAAATCTAAATAAATAAAAAGCTCTTCCTACACAGCAACAGCAGTGATAAGAAGAGCTTTTTTTGCTAATATATTATTTTAATCTAAAAACTGAAAAACTCCAGAAAAGTCCTGATTACACTGGCTCCACCAACAGCAGTTCCAATCACACTGCCTAAATTAGCAAGAATAACTATTAAAAGGATATGAGTTACCTTATTTGTGTAAATTTCCTTAATCGAAATTCCTTCCGAAAGTTTCTGGAAATCCTTAACCTGTGGTTTTTTTAGATAGGCTTCAGCCAGGCCAGCAAACCAGCCTGCTGCCAGAGTTGGATTTAAGGAACTTAAGGGTGCTACAATAAAAGCAGTCAAAACTGTCAAAATATGTCCTCTACCCAAAATTACTCCCAGAGCTGAAAGTGACCCATTCCAGATAAACCAGGCCTTAGTAACCTCAATTCCAGTACTAATATTATTAATAAAACTGGAAATAATGATTACTAAAATCACTGCCGGAATTCCCCAGGAAAAAAGCTTTCCCCATTTTGGTTTGGGAGGTAATTTGGTTATCTTAGTCAAATTTTGTTCTTTATAAATTTCCTTTTTAACTCCTGGAACATGGGCTGCACCTAAAACAGCTACAATCTTATTTCCAGGAGCATTTTTTATCTTATTGGCCAGATACTGATCTCGCTCATCAAGCAGATGTTTTTTGATTCCTGGAAAAGATTTACCCATTTCTTCCAGCATCACATTTAAGGCATCGCCACTCTTAAGCTGATCCATCTCTTCCTCAGTTATTTCTTCATCGACAAAAAGCATGGAAATAATCTGAAAAATAAGCTTCATTTTTTCCCAGAGGCCGAGCCCTCGCCAGACTCTTTTAAAGGTTATCTGAATATTACGATCAGCAAGAACCAGTTCTGCTCCAATTTCCTCAGCAGATCTAATTCCCTGCCTCATTTCCTCTCCAGCATTGATCCCTAACTTTTCTGCCATCCGGCTCTGAAAAGAACTGATGATCAAGTTAACCAGCAGTAAAAGTGATTTTTTCTGCTTAATCACCTGAAAAATATTCATTTCACTCCACTTATCTTCATCATTAATTGAGCTGTATCTTTCCTCATCCAGCTCAACACAAACACTGTCAGGTTCTTCAGTTTCAATTACTTCTTTAACCTGTTCTGCACTCTTTTTGGAAATATGAGCAGTTGGAATTAATATTATTTCTTTACCATCATACTCAAGTCTTTGAATATTGTCTTCGTCCATAAAAACAGCTCCTTCTTAAAATTCTCTCACTTATCTATTATATCACTTATGAAAGAATTATCAAAAAAATTTATTGGTGAAAAAGTCATAAAGACTGTCTGGAAGCAGCCAGCGAAAAAATAATATTAGTTTCGCATGGGTTGGAACAGCATATCTGGCTTTAGGGTGATAAGTTTCTGCCGCCTTAAAGATTGCTTTTGCAACAACTTCCGGTTCAGCTGCCATGCCACCTTCACCATACATCTGCTTATATTTATTAGCCTTCCGCTCAGCCTGTTTTTGATAAATGCCTTCACCAGAGCTTTTTAATAAGTTGTCTCCAGCTGTCTGGGCCCAGTTGGTCTCAATTGCTCCTGGCTCAATTAAAATTACATCTATTCCAAATCCCCTCAGTTCATTGCGCAGGCAGTCACTTAATCCTTCTAAGGCAAATTTACTGGCATGATACCAGCCACCAAGAGGAGTCCAGATTTTACCAGCAATTGATGAAATATTAATAATTCTGCCACTGCCCTTTTCCCGCATCACAGGAATTACAAGTTTAGTTAATTCTGACAGGCCAAATAAATTAACTTCAAACTGCTTTTTAGCTTCTTTAAGCGGCACCTCTTCCACTGCACCATAAGCTCCATAGCCGGCATTATTTACCAAAATATCCAGCCCGGCTTCATTTTTCAGTATCTGATCCACACAATTTTTTCTCATTTCTGCCTCTGTAATATCCATTACAATGTAATGGCCATTTGGATAATCACTTAAATATTCAAGATCTGCCTCAGTTCTGGCAGCACCATAAACTATGTAATCCTGCTCCAGAAATTTCACTGCGGCTGCCTTCCCAATTCCACTTGAGGCACCAGTAATTAGAACTACTTTTCTACTCATTCTTTATCCCGCCTCCTATTTTTGAAAAAATTCAATAATAGTAGTTTTCATTTTTAGATATTTTTTCTAGTTCTGTGTAATATAATAAATATATCAAAAAAGTCTTTATTAAGGGGGTAATATTAATGTCAGGAAAATTTGAAGTCTATCAGGATAAAAAAGGTGCATACAGATTCAGACTTAAAGCTTCAAATGGACAGATAATTGCTACCGGTCAGTCTTACAAATCTAAAGAAAGCTGTCTCCATGGAATTGAATCAGTCAAAAAAAATGCAGCAGATTCAAAAATAGAAGAAGTAGAAATTGAAAATTAAAAATTTAAAAAAACATTTAAAAAGCAGGTATTAACCTGCTTTTTTTCTTTAATCTTCCTGATAAAATTTATTAATCTGATTGACATTTTTCTCCTTTTTATTTTTAATAAAAGTACCATTATCCAGTTCGCGCGAAGCCAGTGCCAGTTCTTCTCTGCTGTTCATTACAATCGGACCACCCCAGGCAATCGGCTCTTCTAATTTTTTACCTGCAAGAAATAAAAAGCGGGCTGCTTTTTTAGCTGTATTAACCTTAATTTTACTGCCATTTTGGTAGAGAACTCCCTGAGGATATTGCTTTAAATCCTCTTTTTGCGGGTCAAAATTAGCCTCTCCTCTGATTAAAAAAGCATAAGCATTAAAATCTGCCGGCAGTTCAAAAATAAATTCACTTTCAGGCTCTAACTCCACGTCAAAAAAGGTAGGTCTGGTATCAATTCTCTGAATTTCACCACTCAGGCCCTCATATTCTCCAGCAATAATGTGTACTTTTTTCGCGGCATCCTCATAAATAGGGATCATATCCTCAGTAATATCACCATACTGCGGCTCAGTCATCTTATTATCAGCAGCCAGATTTAACCAGACCTGAACTCCAAGCATTTCTTCTGAAGCCTGTGGTAATTCCTGATGTAAGATTCCCGAACCTGCTGTCATCCACTGACACTGACCATCTCTAATCACTCCGCTGTTGCCGATACTGTCACCATGTTCAATTTCTCCCTTAATTAAATAAGTCACTGTTTCAATCCCTCGGTGGGGATGCCAGGGAAATCCACGGCTGTAATCTGAAGGATCAGTTGAATCAAAAAAATCCATCATCAAAAAAGGGTCGAAATCTGGAATCTGATGATAACCAAAACAGCGTCTGAGCTTAACTCCTGCACCATCCTGAGTTTCTCTTCCTTCAAAATAACTTTTTACTTTTCTATACATTTTATATTACCCCTCTTTTTTTAATTATTTTGCTGTCGATACTTTTCTACCTCTTCTGACAGTGTATTGAACTCTCTGTCTGCAATTTCGAGCATCCCTGCCAGAGCATAAAAGCGGCGCTGTAGATGTTTTGGAAGCTCACCCTTAAATTTATAATTACGGTCATGCTCAATTTCAGCCCAGGCGTGCTGCAGAATACTTCTTATCTGGATTTCAAACTTAAGACCGGCAAAACTTTCGAGTTCTGTCCTGGCTATTTTATCAGCACTCAGTTCAGCAATATAATGAATGGATTTATAACCCATTTTATCAGCTTCCAGTAGATCTGACTTATCTTCACTCCGCTTATAGTCAATTTCAAATAATTCTTTAATTATATCACTTATCTGATGGATTTCTTTTTCAAAAAGTGTAATAACTCGCACCCCACATAAATCTGTTATTTCCTCTACTGGTTTGCTGTATTTTTCACGGCTCGCTTTTTCGCGAAAACTTTCTACTGACTTTACTCTACTTTCTATACTGTGGAAAATTATCTCATTTTCATTCAGAGCCTCTCTTAAAATCACTTCCACTTCAGCTCTTAAATCTCTGTATTTATTTCTCTGACTTTCATACCATAAAATTGCCTGATTAACTTTTTCTCTACTTGCCATAATAATTTCCTCCAATTGACTGCAAAATAAAATTTATATTCAAATAAAAAATTGAAATCTTACTGGATGAAAAGATATTTAATAAAATTTAAGCTCGTGCTTTAACCTTTTGATAGAGTTCAGCATTAACAGCATCATAATATGGCTGGACAAATAAGATCCCAATCCCAAAAAATAATGCTCCTAGAAAAAACCAGCCCAGAAAAGAAAGATCAAGAATGAAAATATCCAGCTTCTGACCGGCTGTCATTTCCCGGCTTAAATTAAGAGCTCGATTATGATCTAAATCGGGCTTTTCAGCCATAATATAGGGAACAAAGCGATATTCGTACATTTTTATTATTCCTGGAATGATTAAAAGCAGTGACCAGAGAAAAATATAGATTCCTCTAAATAAAAGTACTGTAATAATATTTTTATAATATTTTTTGTCAAAAAACTTAAGCAGATATGAAATCTCAGACTCACCTCTGCTCAACTGAATAAAATACTTTCTGCCGCCAACTTCCAGAATATAGCCCAGAAATATTCTCAGGGCTAAAAAGACTAAGACTCCCACTACTGCAATCAGGGCTATCTCCAGAGCAAATTCACTCCCACCACCATTAGTTGTACCGGTACTGCTGCCGGAGCTGCCAAGGTCAAGGCGGTTGTGGCTGCCCCCTGTAATTACCAAAATGAAACTGACTAAAAAGGCCTGCCAGTAAAAACCTTTTAATTTTCCTTTTGCATTCTCTTTAAGTTCACTTCTTGTCCACACCTTAAATTCTCCCCTTTTTATTGTTTTTAGTAGCTCAAAAGTTAATTAAATATTTAAATTAGTTCTTTAAATATAATTCAGCATTCAAGAGAAAAATCCTTTTTAAATAGAAAAATCCCCGCTTTCAGTTAAGAAAACGAGGGTTAAAATTAAATCTATTATTCTAAATTTTGCAGTCATTGTCAGCTATTTTATTAATTATCCAGAATTTTTACCGCATTTTCTGCCGCCTTGACCAGCAGGTTGTGGGCAGGATAAAAGGACTGATATGGCTGAGAAGAATAATTAAAGTCTAATAGCTGGTCCACATCCAGACCATACTGAACTGCCATAGTTATTTTGTCGACTTTATCTGTAACAGGCTCTCCACTTATTATCTGACCTCCCAGAAGCTTGCGGTCAGCCTGATTAACAATCAATTTGAGCTTTACATCTTTAGCAAAAGGCATAATTGGAAAAGCAGTTGTAAACTCAGCCTCAGCTGTTATAATATCGTAGTTTTCAGCTGCAATTTTTTCTGTTAGACCGGTACCTCCGACAAAATAATCACCAACTTTGGTTGCAGCTCCATTATAAAAGCCGTTATATTTTCTATCTCTGCCGAGCAGATTTGCTGCCAGAACTCTCCCCATTGCTACAGCATTTGTTGCCAGCTTACCAGAAATAACCTCACCAGTTATTCCACTTTCAAATTGAACACAGTCTCCTGCTGCATATACATCTTCCAGGTTTGTCTCCATTTTTTCATTTACCAGAATACCATCTTTACCAATTTCTAAAGCAGTATCTCTTAAAAATTCAACATTGGGCTTCATACCGACAGCAAAAATAACCAGATCACTTTTAATCTCCTGCTGACTGTCAAGCACAATTGAGTTTAAACTTGAGTCACCATTTAATTCTACAACTCTCTGATCCAGATATAAATTGATGCCCAGTTCTTTTAGCTCCTCTTCAGCCTGCTTCGAAATATCAGAGTCAAGCATATTTGGTAAGATCGAAGACATCATATCAATTAAATTTGTATTTATCCCCTTTTCATTTAAAGCCTGGGCCAGCTCTATTCCTATCGCCCCAGCTCCAACAACCGAAACATTTTTTACCCCGTCTTCAAGAGTAGACAGGATTTGCTTTAAGTCATTTTCACTTTTAAAAGTCATTACTCCATCAAGTTCTCTACCCTCAATTGGAGGTAAAATCGGATCAGCTCCGGTAGCAATAATTAATTCATTATACTGATACTCTTCATTTTTTTCAGTTTTAACTACTTTATTTTCAAAATCAATTTTTTGAGCCCGATCTCTAATTAAATCTGCCCCTGTCTCAGTAACAATTGCATCAGTTTTTAAAGTTTTCTCATAGGGAAGCAGATCTTCTATAACATAAGGCATCGCACAGTAGATCATCGAATGATCTTCCGGTCTCATAATTCCAATATCTCTTTTGTTTTTTATATTTTTAGTCAGCGTAATTCCAGCAGGTCCTCCACCAATAATTAAAATATCATATTTCTGCAAAAATATCCCTCCAGCTAATTATATTTAGTAATTGCGATATAAATTATAATACAATATTGAACATATGTCAACAATAAAACATCTTTAATTGAGAATCATTTTCATTCGAAGTCAAAATTTAACCTGACAGTACTCTGCCAGGCTAAATATAAAATTCAATTAAGTCCACATATGGAGTAAAAAAGCACTGTAAGCTGTAACAGCTCCTACTGCAACTCCAGCTTCGGCAGTTTTTTTCATTATTTCTTTCATCATGATCATCCCTTCTTATTTGCTTATATAATTTTTAGGTTTTTTAAAAACGCATATTTATTATATATCCTCAACAGTCAAAGTCAAGTATAGCATTTTACAGATCCAGAAAAAAATAATTTTAAAAAAGCAGGAATAATAGTTTTAATGACAAATTATATAAACAAAGCTATTACAATTTAGAAAGGGGTTTATAATTATGAAAAGAGTTCTCTTTTTTACCATTGCTCTGGTTCTCAGTCTAACTCTCAGCGTTTATGCACATCCCCCCGGAGATATAGAGATGTCTTTCAATACTGAAAATAAGATGCTTGAAGTGACAATCCCTCACAACTCAAATGATAATAGTGACCACTTTATCAATAATGTAAAAGTTTATTTAAATGATAGTCTGCACATCGAGCAAAATTTTATAATGCAGACTGATAATGAAGTTCAGTATTTGCACTATATGATTCCAGGAGCAAAGGCTGGCGATACAATTCGTCTGAATGCAGAATGCAACAAGTTTGGCAGCAGAGAAATTGAATTAACTGTAGAATAATAGTCTTTAGAGTAATTTATTATTAATAAGGAGTCTGTAGTTTGCAGAGGAGGTCAATATGGGGCAGTGGATTATTCCAATGGGTATTAGTGCTCTGACATCACTTTTAATTACTTTTTTACTGGGAATCAGATTTTTTAGAAAGGTCTTTAATCTCAATCCCCGCTTAAATTTAAAACTGCATAAAATATTTGCTTATATTACTCTTATTTTAGCTGCAGGCCACGGTCTGCTTGTCTACATTGTTTATTTGTAAAGTTTAATTATAAAACCCGGCAGAAACTCACTATTTTAAAAAGGAGTTTCTAAACCGGGTTTTAATTATTTTAGCTTTATTATCTTATTTGAAAATCTCAGCTACAACTTCTTTAAATTCAGCATACATTTTTAGACCCTCAAGTTCTTTAAGACTCTCCACCAGAGATTGATAATACCACTTCTGTTTGCTTTTAGGAGCACTAAAGCGCTGCCAGAAATCTTCTGGCTCAGCTTCTAAATCTCTTAAGATACTGCGGGCATTGCTTAATTTATCTGCACAGGCCACTGCCTTATTAATAAAAGCAGCCTCCTCTTTTAAATATTTAATGGTCTGGTTTTTCCTCTTATCCCAGCTTCTTTCATCTCTTCCTTCCAGTTTTTCGGAAGCCGCCAGCACCAGTTCCAGAATTTCTTCTCCAAATTCTCTTTTTAAATCTTCTCTTCCAACTTCAGTATCTTCAAGCAGGTCGTGCAGGAGTCCGGCTGCCACAATTTTATCTGCAAAAGCATTATCTTTTAAGATCATTGCCACTTCAAAGGGATGAACAATATAGGGAACCTCTCCCCCTTTACGGGTATCACCCTGATGTGCCTGGGCGGCATATTCCATTGCTCTTGCGATTAGTTTATTGGCAAACATTAGATTTCACCTCTATTTATAATTCTTATTTATTCAATCCAGTGCTGATAAAAATAATTTAAGCTTTTAAATCAAAAATCATTTTAAAGCGAGTTTAACAGCTTTTTTAGCATGCAGCTCAGTTGTATTAAAAACCGGCAGACTGCTGTCCTCTTTTTTAATCAGTAATGGTATTTCTGTACAGCCCAGGATAATTCCCTCTGCTCCCTGATTTTTTAAACCAGCAATAATTGTCTGAAACTTTTCTCTAGTTTGATCTTTTAAGACTCCGTTAACCAGTTCCTGATAAATAGCCTGATGGATATAATCCCGCTCTTCAGCCTCAGGAATTAGAACCTCAATTTGATAATTTTCTTCTATTCTTTTTCTGTAAAAATCGCCTTCCATCGTATACTTTGTTCCCAGAAGACCAACTTTTTTTAAGCCTTCAGCCTTAATTTTTTCAGCTGCCGCATCTGCAATGTGGAGCAGTGGAATCCCAAGTTCTGCCTGAACTTTTGGTGCCATCTGGTGCATCGTATTGGCACAGATTAAAATCATATCTGCTCCGGCTCTCTCCAGTTTATCTGCTATTTCTATCATCTTTTCAGTTAGCTGATCCCACTCACCTGCCGCCTGCAGTCTCTCTATCTCTGCAAAATCGACTGAGTACATAATGATTTCTGCTGAATGAGGACTACCCAGCTTCTTTTTTACTTCTCTATTTATAATTTTATAATAATCAACTGTAGATTCCCAGCTCATACCACCGATCAATCCTATTGTTTTCATCTTAGTGCCTCCTCATAATTATCTTCTTTAACTTGCTTTAAAATTGTATAAAGGTTTTAATACTTCAATTACTTCAATGCTTTCCTTAACCGCCAGCAGAATTTCCTCCGCCAATTTATAGGCAGAAGGAGCTTCGTCAATTGTACTTTTTTTGACTGAACTTGAATAGACATCTCGCATTGACTTTTTAAACTCTTTAAGGGGGATTTCCTTTTTAGCCTGGGTCCTTGATAAAAGTCTGCCCGCTCCGTGGGGAGCAGAATAATTCCACTCTGGATTTCCCAGCCCCCTGGCTAAGATGCTACCGTCCCTCATATTTAAAGGAATCAGTATTTTTTCATCCTGGTGAGCAGAAACAGCCCCCTTGCGGATAATATGATCTTCAAAATTAATGTAATTGTGTCTGGTCTGAAAACTAGCGAGAGCCTCAAGTTCCAGAAACTCAAGAATTCGCTCAGCCATTATTTTTCGATTTAAGTCAGCATATTTTTGGGCTACTTTCATATCCTGGTAGTATTCAGCTGCCAGTTTCCCCTCCAGAAAAGAGTTAGACTTATTTAAATCATACTCTACTTTCAATTCTAAATCAGCAGCCTTTTTATACTGCTGGCGGCAGTACTGATAGGCCTGTTTTTGATGATAATTGCAGATCTGCAGGCCAAAGTTGCGGGAGCCGCTGTGAATTACCAGATATTTATCTCCATTTTCTGCCTGATTGATTTCAATAAAATGATTGCCGCCTCCCAGGCTGCCGATTCCTTTCAGCTGATTATCAGCATCAAGGCCCAGCTTTTTAGAAACCCGGACTATCTCTTCTTTAAGATCTGAGGGAATCCTGGGACTAATCTTCTGATTATGCTTAAAACCATAGGGAATACTGCTGCGGATAAACTGATCCAGCAGCCTGAAATTAATCTCAACTTTCCCCAATCTGCTGCAGTGCATACCGCAGTTGATATCAACTCCGACTGTATTGGGAATAATTCTATTTTCGAGAGTGGCTGTAAATCCAATCACACTACCCAGTCCGGGGTGATAATCCGGCATGATCCTAATCTGAGAATTTTTATAGGCTGCATTACTGCAGATAGCAGCAATCTGCTCCACAGCAGTCTCATCTCTTTTTTGCGAAAAGACTCTTGCGGTATTGTATTTTCCCTCAACTAAAAAATAATTATTTTGAGCAGTCACCTTAATCTGCCTCCCTGCTTATAGTTAAAATTGCTCAATTCTTGCCTGACTTAGATTTTTTATAATCTCCTCTGCCCAGCTGAGAGTATTTTGATAATCCTCCAGGGAAGAAATTCCATAGTGGGTGTGGGCATAGCGGACGGGAACTCCAATTACAATAGTAGGTACAGCATTATTACTTAAAGTTATTTTGGCGCCATCATTACCGCCCCCAGTTCGAACCGCATCCTGAAAGGGAATATTCTTTGCTAGAGCACAATCTCTGGCAAAGCGGACAAAACGAGGGTTGGAAATTATCGAAACATCACAGTGTCTAATCTGCCCACCTTTATTTAAAGCAGATTGAGCATCAAATTCATCTCTAAAATTATCATCTGCTGGAGTCCCTTCAAAAGCAACTGCCAGGTCCGGTTTAATTTTTCTGGCTGTCACTTCAGCTCCGCGGGTACCAACTTCTTCTTGAGCAGAGAGACTGCCGACAAGGTTAAAATCTAACTCCTGCTCAGAAAATTTTAAGAGCAGTTCAACAACAAGTGCTGTTCCCAGGCGGTTGTCAAAAGCCTTACCCATCATAATTTGATTGGCCTCGTCATATTCAAATTCAACATCAGGAATAATCGGTGCCCCCACCTCTATTTTATAATTTTCTACTGCCTCTCTTTTAGAAGCTGCTCCGATATCAATGATCATCTCACTGACTTTAACCAGCTTATCTTTCTCGTCTGCCTCCATAAAATGCGGCGGCTTAGAAGCAACAATCCCCTTGATATATTTACCCTCCCGGTTTTTTATTCTAACCTTGTGAGCGGGAATATTCTGAGGAGACCAGCCTCCAACTGTAATAAACTTGAGGCTGCCGTTTTTATTAATTGATTTGACCATAAATCCAACTTCATCAGAATGACTGTCAAGCATTAAGACAGGTTTTTGGGGATCATAATTTTGGGGATAAAGATAGAGGTTGCGCATCGAATCCTCTTCAATTTTTAAGTTTTTCTCGGCCCGAGCTCTAACTACAGCTAAAACTTCATCTTCAAAACCTGAAATCCCATTTGCATTTGATAAATCTTCAATTAGTTTAACTGAATTCATTTTTATTCTCCTCACTGACAATTAATTATCTATCTGGCTTAATTTAAATAATACAGGTAGTGCTGCTGATTATCAAGTATTTTATTATTCCGCAGCCGATCCAGTTCTCAAAAAGATATTTTAATTTAGTTTAAATTCTGAAAAATGATGCTAGCTTAAGAATTTGTTTAAAAATGGAATATATTAAACGATATTTTGCTTTAATCGACATTATTCGACCTTGCGTTTTTAAGGGTAGAGGTCTATAATGTAGTTACAAGGTTCTGAGGAAGTCCTAAGATTGAATGTTTACAAGTAGTATTTTGAAATTCTTATTCAAGTAAGATTATTTGAGATTTAGAAGTGAGATTGTTGATTGAAATTGATCAAGGTTAATTAAGATCAATTCCGAAGAAGTTACTATTAATGGTAAGCAAAAAGAAATTATTAAGGGATAGCCTTCTTTAATAATAGTCTTTGAGCAAATCAAAGATAGTAATGGAGGACTAAATCGAAAATAAAACGAAAGAATAAGAAAAGTAAAAAAACAAACTGTAAACAGGAAATCGAAGAAGATTCGTCAGAACCTTGATTTTTTTATGCCTATTTTTATTGAATTCCTGTTTACAGCAGTTTTAATTAACGCCTTCCCTTATTTTTATACATATTTTTATCAGCCTGATTGTAGATATCAGTTAATTTTTTGCCGCTTCTGCTTGCTGTCGCACAGCCCAGTGAAATTTTAAAATCAACTGGAAAATTATTTTCAGAGTTTTGAGCTTCAAATTTTTTGATTATCCGCTCACAGATCTGAATACAATCTTTTTTATCTGTCTTTGAAAGCAGCACTGCATATTCATCCCCACCTATTCGGGCTACAACATCTTCCGCCCGCAGCAGCTCTTTTAAAATATCGGCTGCTTTGCGCAGATATTCATCACCCAGCAGATGACCATAATTATCATTAACAGTTTTTAAATTATCCAGGTCTCCAATTATAATACTGATTGGATAACGCCGAGAATCATCCAGGCGCTTCATCTCTTCTTCAAAATAGCGGCGGTTATATAAATCTGTCAGTTCATCATGATAGGATAAATATTTTATTTCTTTTTCCCGCTCTATTCTTCTGCTGACATCAACCAGGTTTACAAGCAGATAATCCTCACCAATTGGATTGACTCTAAATTCTACAAATTTATTTTTACCCGACTTGGTTTTTATCTCAGAAACCCTGTTGTAGTGTTCCCTCTCTGCCAGTTTTTCTTTAAATGCTGAATGAATTTTTTCTCTTTGAACAGGATCAGGAAAAGCAAATTTAAACCACTGCTCAAGATTTTTAATTTCACTGATTGAGTAACCGGTTATTTTAGTAGTCAAATCATTGATATAGATAAAATCTCTATTTTCATCCAAAATTGCTATACCCATTGTTAAATTATTGAGTACTGTTTCGATACTTAAATCTTTTAACATCAAATCACCTTTTATATTTAATTGTTATACTTTTATGATATTAGCCTCAAACTCAGCCGCACGCTCTGGATCACAGGTTGTATAAATTATCTGGTATTTTTTCTGATATTCCTGAATCAGCCTGACTGCATTTTTTCTGCGCTCCGGGTCAAAATTAACCAGACAGTCATCAAGAATAATAAAACCTCCGTAGTCCTGAAAGAGGTTGTCAAAAATCGCAAACCTCAGAGCAAGTGCAGCTGCATCATAGGTCCCATAAGAAAGCAGTTCAAATTTTCCGGGCAGTTCTCTACTTTCAGCTGACTTAATTTTAATTGAAAAATCGCTGTCAATCATTCCCGCCTGATATTTACCTGCAGTTAAAACTTCTAAATTCCTGCTGAAACTATCGACTAACGGCTGAAATGAATTCTGATCCATCTCTTCTAATTTTTCTTCGAAAACTTCTTTAATCTGCAGCAAATTTTGAGCCTGCTTTTTAAGCTTGGCTAATTTCTGCTCCAGCTCCTTAAATTCAGCTTCCATCTCTCTCGTCGAAGCTTCCGGCAGTGAATTTTCTAACTGCTGCTGCTTAGCTGTCTTCTCCCTTAAGTTCTGATTAATTTCTTCTCGCTTTTCTCTTTTAGCCTTTAGATCACTGATAAACTCAGCTGTAGTATCATATTCTTCTGGAAGAGAAGCAAGTTCTTCCAGTCTCTGCTGCAGAGTTTCTATCTTCTTTTCTTTTTGCTGCAGCTCATCTTTGAGAGCTTCTAAAGACTGATAATCCGCTTTAAATTCCTCAATTTTAGTTTCTTTAAGTTTGATTTCTGTATTCAGCTCTGCCAGCTCGGAAGTCAGAGAATCAATTTCTTTTCTGACCAGCTCAGTCTCCCGCGCCGATTCTAATCCTGTTAATTCAGACAAATCAGCTTCCAGAGCTTCTATTTTTTCGCCTGCCAGCAGTTCCTTAATCTTATCTCTATTGGCTTCAATTTTTCGCTTCAGTTCAGCCAGCTCCTGCAGCTTCTTCCTTGCCTGAGCGAGGTCTTTAACTTTCATTACTGTTTTCAATTCTTCAAATTTCTGTTGATTTTCTTCAAATTCCTTTTTTAAACTCTTAAAATCTATTTCTGCTGATTCAATTTCAATATCCAGCTCTTCAGTTTTAATTCTTAAATAACCATCAGCCTCAATAATTTCACCCTCAGCAACAGTTTTTTCACCCTCAACCCCGGCTGAAATTTTAATCGATTCTGCTGCAGAAAAATTGAGTTTTGCTTTTAACTTTGCAGCTTTAAGGCTTGCTTTTGCTGCTGCTATTTTATTTTTATATGCTTCGAGCTTTTCCACCTGCTCCGGTGTGGCAGAAATCTCAGCCTTTAATTCTTTCAGTTCGGCAAGCTTTTTTTCTGCTGTTCTAATCTCAGCAAGCCTACTTTTTATTTCCTGCTCTTTTTTCAACTTTTCAGCCCGCTCAATTTCAGCCTTTAATTCTGCAAGCTTTGCTGACTTTGTCTCCTGCTTCTGCTCTAATTTTTGCAGTTCTGCCTTGAGTTCCGGCCACTTTTGAGCAACCTGTTTCATTTTTTTGGTTTTTTCAGCCAGACTGTCTATTTCCAGTTCAACTGCTGCCCGCTGATTTATTTCCGACTCTATTTCAGAAAGCTCCTTAATCTCAGCAATAATTTGAGCTTCCTCCTGCTTTAACTTTTTAATTTCCAGTCCAAGTTCTTCATATTGACGCTCATTTACCTCTGCCTGCTTAATCCTGGCTCTAAGCTGTTCCCTGTCAATATAGGCATCATAAATTTCTCCGGTTCCAACTTTATAGGGGTTATTAACTCCGCGGCTGCTGTTGCTGACTGCATCTGCCTTAAGATTCCACTTTTTTGTCAGTTCCTCCAGCTGATTATCAATTTTACTGCGGAATTTATCAATAGAAATCCCGTCCAGTTCCATTACCGCCCTGCGCAAAAATGAATTAATAGTATCGATCAATTCCGGATTTTCCTCAGCACTAATTCTTTTTAAAGTCGTCTTTATATCCTGCTGACTGCTGAAAACTATGTTATTATAGGTGCTTTTACCATAGGGAAAGATCTGATTTTTATATTCTTTAATTTTACCTGACTTTTCAATTCTGCGGCCGTCAGGGAGCTCTAAAAAGCCCTGGTAATTGCTGTTGCTCCACTTTTTATAAAATTTATAAGTCTCAGTTTCGGCTTCAAATTCGAGCTCTGCCTCGGCAAAATCTCCATCCGGATAGGGCAGAAATCTTGCTTTAAACTCCTTCCCCTCAGTGGTATTTAGTTTCAGCTGCGGGCTGATAAATAAAGAGGCATAAATAGCATTGATCACTGTACTCTTGCCGGCCTCATTATCTCCTAATAGAATATTTAAACCATCCTCAAATTGATATTCTCTGTTATTGATTCCTGCAAAAATTTCGGTACTGAAATTTTTTATTTTCACTCCTGTACCTCCTTCAGCATCTTATAGGCCAGATGTTGGGCCTGGTGATCAGCTTCCAGTTCTTTTAATAATTGATAGGGAAAAGAATTTTCGGCAAATTCTTCAGCTATTAGATCCTGATCAATTCTGATAGTTAAATCATTCTGATCTATCTTTACATAAAAACATTTATCCCTCAGGCGGGCAAACTCATTATCTTTTTCAGCAAATTCCTCCCGCGGCAGCTCTCCCTTAAGCTGCAGGCGCAAAATTTTAGTCTCAGCTTCAGAAGCTAAAATATCACTAATTAAATTTTCCAGCTCAGATAAAGAGTTTAGCTCTGCCTGCAGATCAGCGAAATGATAATTACCCGTTTTTATTTGTTCTGCCTCAACTTCCTTATTTTCATTTAATTCTACATACCAGGCCGTGCCGTGATGGCTGCAGTCCATACCATCAGGTTCTGGAGTTCCATTGTTAAAAATTTTATGGCCGCTCACACTTTCCTTTTTGGGATAGGGAAGATGGGAATGGCCTAAAAGATAGAGGTCCATTTCTAAATTTAAAAGTTCTGTTTCTGTCATTTTAAAATAATCGTCATTTAAATCAGGTGAAAAACCTGCCAGGGCTCCATGAGCCAGAACAAGATGATAATCAGCATCCGGCTTCTCATCTAAATTCTTAATCCAGCCCAATTTATTTTGACTCGAAAGTTTCCTGTCACAGGGAGCCGGGTAAACAGCTGCATTTAAACCAAATTCATTGAGCAGGTAGGCTTTTTCCTGGTCCAAAATCAGCATTCTTCCCTTAATTTCTTTTTTAAATTGAGACCAGAGGCTGCTGACTCCATCACTGTAGTCGTGATTTCCGGGCAGAATTAAAATTGCCTCGCCCGCAAATTTATTTAAAATTTCAACTGCTTTTTTGATCTTAACATTTTTAATACTGGCTCGATCAAAGAGATCACCTGCAATAGCCAGCAGATTAGCTCCTCTCTGATTAGCTTCGACAACTACATTTTCCAGCGCCTGATAGCGGGCATTTTCCAGTTCGGAGCTGATATTTGGGTACTGATTAAATTTCATCCCCAGGTGCAGATCTCCTGTATGCATAATTTTTAAGCTCATTATTAACCTCCTCAACTTTGTGAATCAATTCTTTTGAACCAGGTCCAAATCGTACGATTTGGACCTGGTTCAAATGGGCATCACTGCAGCATTTCAATAAATTTAGCTGCCAGCTCAGGATCAAACTGAGTTCCCGAACATTTTTTGATTTCTTTAATAGCCTCTTCTTTAGACATTGCCTTACTGTATGGCCGCTCGTGGGTCATTACATCATAAGCATCAACCAGAGAGATAATTCGAGCTAGATATGGAATCTCTTTTTTCTGCAGTTGACGGGGATAACCACTGCCATCCCAGTTTTCATGGTGGGAAAATATTTCTTCAGCTACAGAAGCAAATTCCTCCGAGGAGGAGGCAATTTTATAACCCTGCTCTGTATGTTTTTTCATGATTTCCCATTCCTGATCTGTCAATTTATCTGCTTTATTTAAAATACTTTCGCTGATGTTAATTTTACCAATATCGTGCAGGGTTGCCAGCAGAGAAAGTCGGTTCTGATCTGATTTTGTCAGCCCAAGTTTTTCTCCAAAATCAAAGGCAAGTTTGGTCATTCTCAGCGCATGTTCTTTGGTTTCACTGCTTTTAGTATCAAGTACATTAATTAAGCCCTGAACAATATTGCTCTTACTGCTTCGGCTTTCAGAAAGTTTATTCTCATACATCTGATTATCCGCCGCTTTGATAACCTCTCCTATATCCTCTTTTGGACTAAATTTAGTTGCCTGACCGACTGCAATTGAAAGCGGCAGCTCCAGTCCATCTATTCTACCTGTTTTCTCTTTAATCCGCTGAATAATCTCCGCACTTGTTTTTTGATCGGTCTGAGGCAGAAGGATAATAAATTCATCGCCACCCTGACGGGCCAGGATATCCTCTTCTCTTAATGAACTTTTTAAAATCTCAGCAGCTTTTTTAAGCATCTGATCTCCCATTTTATGGCCGTAGCTGTCATTGATAATCTTTAAGCCATTTAAGTCAGCCATCAGAATTGAAATTGGAAGCTGCCTTTTGCTGTCCAGTCTTTCTAATTCAACCTCAAAAAATCTGCGGTTATAAAGTCCTGTCAGACTGTCATAATAGCTCAATTCTCTAATTTTTAAATTATCTAGATGTTTGGAAATTGCTGTTGTAATCACATCGGTAAAAATCTTAAGCTGATTAAGTACCGGCTGACTGAAGTTAAGTTCAGAATCAACAAGATCAAATCCAAAAAAACCATAAAGATCTTCACCGATTAAAATTGGCATTACAACTAAAGAACTTACATCCTGTTCCCTGAGAATTTCTTTTTCAGGTGCTGCTTTAGCTTCCAACTCCGCAACACTTTCAATAACTATGGTCTCTCTGTTATTCAGCCTTTTAAACCACCAGTTGAATTTTTCAGTGCTCAGGTTCTGGAGGCGGTCCTTCTGAGATTTAATCCCAGGAGCAGTCCATTCAAATTTATTGGACATTGTCTTTTTATCTTCAGAAATTTTAAAGATATAACTGCGGTCTATCCCAAAAAATTCTCCCAAAACCTTTAGGGACTCATTAATTTTAAAGTTAAAGTTATCAAGCCCCAGATTAACCAGTCTGGAAGAAACATCTGCCAGGGTTTTTTGAAATTGATACTGTTCTCTTAATTCTTCAACATTTTTTGCGATCCTGCTCTGTGACTGTTCGATACTGTAGCTGACATAAAAGCTGAGTGCCGTTATCATAAGATAGGAGCTGAAATAAAGTGGGACAATAATCTGGCCCGAATCAGAAAAATAAAGGCTGAAAATCATCACCAAAACTAAAAGCAGATCACTCATAAATTTAAGCAGATTTAAGTTGAAAATCAGATTAAAAACTGCCGTGACAAAAATAATTAAAATTGCCAGTTCTACCGTAAAATTCTGAAAGTAGGTATAATAAAAAAGCTGAAAAATAGCAAGCAGTGAAAGAAAAAAAGTAAAGCCTTCAATATTTTTTCTAAGCCATTCAGATTTATACGAAAGGGCGAATGTTGAGAGAAAAACCAGAGTTGAAATCAGCCTCTCTGCTGAAGACATGGGATCACTAACTCCAGCTGTAAATTTATAAACAACAGCAAAAATAAGATAGGCTGCTGCGGTCAATATTAATATTTTTCGATAAAAGTTCAAGTTTTCTTCTAATTTTTTCATACCAGCTTTAAAAAAACTTCCTTTCCATTTTTTGATCAAATTTATCTATCAAGATGTCCTTTTATTATAGCATTTTTTAGCAATTTTTAAAAGTTAATCAAATTTAATTTCCTGATCAAATTTTTGGCAGTCCAGATTAGTACAGCGGGCAGAATCAACTTTATAGACGGCATATTTGCTTGAATACTTCAGTTCATAATCAAGCTTTTGGCCACAGCTTTCACATTTTATTTTTTCTCTCATTTGATTTAAGTAATCAAGATGGATAATTAAGTTACTAAGATAGTCAGAAAGTGTTTTAAAAGAGGATTCAGAAAATAGGTTTAAAGATTCAAAGTCGACTGCAATTGAATAATGATCAAATATTTCAAGGAGAGAATATTCCGTGATTTTAAGATCAGGCTGCAGGCTTAAATCCTTTCTTTCAGAGCCAGCATGGGGAATAATCGGCTTTAAATTTAATTTTTTGTTTTCTTCTAGCGCCGTTTTTGTCAGTTCATCTATCAGCTGGTAGTGAAACTTTTCAAAGAGATTATTAATACTTTCCTGGCTTTCACCTGCTGCTTCGCTGATAAAATTTAGGAGAATGGTATTAACAATTCTATTAACTGCTGTTTTAAGATAAACTGAACAATTTTCATAACTGATTTTGCCTGATTCAACCTCTTCCTTTATTTTAGATCTGACTGCTGCAGGAATATCAAACCAGAAATCAGCAGTTTCATGGTCAATTGTATCCAGCTTACTGTCAGCAAACTGCATTAGCTTTTTATAATAATCATTATCCGGATAGTTCTGAACTGCATCTAAATCCCAGTATTTTAATATCAGTTCTGCTGTTAAATCCTGATCTATGGTGTCGTTCTCCCAGAAAACGGCCGCAGAAAAAATATCATCTTTCAGCATCTGAATTATTTCGCGGTCAATTTGGCGGTCGTTGGCTTTAAATGTAATTAATGAATCAATAAAATCAGTTAAACTTGATAAATCATAGGCATAATCAAAATTTGAAATAAACATTTTTTTACTGCTTAACTGCCAGCTATCTTCTCCCGCTAAAAAATCCAGCTCGAGCTTTTGACCGACCTGAGAGCTAATCAGCTGCTGGACAGCTGGATCACTATCTTCATACTGATAATCAACTTTAAGCCCCTCAGTCTCTGGCTCAATTTTATTTTTTATGATTAAAATAATTTTCTCCTCTTGTTTTCTCTTTACCCTACAGAGCATTGCTTTATTCATAAAATCCTCCTAAGTTGTAATTTTATAATCTTTGTCCTCTGTTAATTAAATCTTCCAGTCGGTGGACTGCTTTAATTTCTAATGTAAATTTCCTTCACGGTGGACTACATCATAAGCAAATAAGGCGTAGCCGATTTCTGCAGTTGTAAATTCTCCATCTGCAGCCATCTCCCGCACAATTTTTATTATTTTAAGGTAGTCGTCTGGCTTAAAACTTTCTTTTTCCTTTTCAAAATAACCTAGATTATAGAGGCTGGCCCAGACCCTGGTGTCAATTACACAGTGCTTTTCAGGGTTTAGAGAAGTTAAAATTGCTGAAGCGGTTGGAGTACCAATTCCCATTAAACTTGTATAAAGGGCCAGACGGCAGAAATCATCATAGAGCTGATAGGCTGCCTCAGTAACTTTTTCCACCCGATTGGCAGGATTCTTTTTTACATGGTAGGAACTGCGGGTGGAATTCAAATGAGCCAGCTGGTATAATTCCTCTTTAGTTAAGTATTCTTTTTGATGATATTTCTCCCCAATCTGCATTAACTCTTCTGGATAAAGTCCTGTTGTCTCTTCATATTCTTTTAAATATTTTTCAAAATCAATTAGCTTAATTTTAATCACCCCAAATTATATCTGCTGCGCTTTTTAATCTATTCATATTTTCTGGCCACTGCTACAATAATCACTCCGTAAATAATACCAGCAAAAAATGAAATCCGATCAGTCATACCTGTGGAAAGATAGAAAGCAAGAGAAACCATTAAGCCCAGATTTCCACCTTTAATTAGCCCTTCAAGTCCGGGTTTCATTTTAGTTAGACCAATTAAAATACCCATAATTAACCTGTTATACCAGAGGGCAAATAGATAAAGCTCATTGCCGCTGAAGCCCATTCTAATTCCTCCACCGATAATGCAGATCACTCCCAGCAGGGCACCGGAAACAATTGATACTTTTAATTTTTTATTCATCTTTATGATCCTCCTCTTTCTTCTCTTTGCTGATTTAAAATAAAGTTAATTTAAACTTACTATTACTATATTTGATTTTAAGAATAAATATTCCTGCCTAAAAAGCCGGTCTTCTATTTTAATTTTAAAGGAAAGCTGAAAACTGAAAATGCTTTAAATCAGGAATTAAATCTGATAAACTTGATTAAAGAACTAATGATTATCACAATTTAAGGAGCTGATATTATGAGTTTAATTGAAAAAACTATGAAGATGAAAAATTGGGCAGTGGTTGGTGCCACCACAAAGAAAAATAGATACGGCCACAAAATTGTTAAAAAACTGAATAAAAATGATTATAATGTCTTCCCAGTTAACCCTAAGTTTGAAGAAGTTGACGGTCTAAAATGTTATCCTGACCTGAGCTCGATAGAAACTCAAATTGATGTTGTTGATATGGTTGTTAATCCAAAACATGGGATTAAAGTTATCAAAGAAATTAATGAACTGGGAATTAAATATGTCTGGCTGCAGCCGGGAACCAGGAGCCAGGAAATTAGAGATTATGCAGCCGAAAATGAGATAGAAATAGTTGAGGACTGCATATATGCCCGTTTATAAGTTTGAGCTGCCTGCTCCTCCATCAACAACTATAGAACTTCCATTAATATAATCAGACTTTGGTGAGGATAAAAAGGCTATTAAACTGGAGAGCTAAAAGAACAGGGTAAAGCAACCGAACATTTACCGCAGACATCAGTCAGAGCTGATTCAGGATGGATTTCATCATTTTCTGAAAGCAGTTGATAGCACTGATGGCGGTCAAATGAATCTGACTGCAGTGAGCCATTGACACAGCGCTCAACACATCTACTGCAGTTAAAACCAGCCTTATTGAGGCATCTTTCCTCTTCTCTCCGCTCTGAGGCTGCAAGTTTCAAATCAGTAACTATAGTTCCTATTCGACCCGCACAGCCCTTTTCGGTGATCAACATGTTATTCAGTCCAAAAGTTCCAAGTCCTGCTATATAAGCAGCATGCCGGTGAGACCAGTCACTGATTAACCTTTCCTTATCAAAATTATTGGTGGCTGCAATGAGACTTGCCTGATAGCCCTTTTCTGACAGCTCGTCTTTTAAATGCTGATTTAATTCTGCGATCAGCTGATTTGTTTCGATATATGCTTTTGCCCACTGATGTGAGCTGTATTTTCCTTCAATATTTGAGTTAGCAATTTCTTCAGCGAAAGGAATAAAATACGCGATCACTGTTCTGGCATCAGTCATTATATCTTCAGGCATTAAGTGATCCTCTGAAACAACCCTTTTTAGTTGATTAAACATTGGATCAGCCGCAGCTGCATATTTAATTACCGGCTCTTTCCAGCTGCTCTCTATATCATCTTTCTGCTGATAGTTAGCTATAAAGTTTTGAATTGAATTTTCAATTTTCTGCTTCAAATTATCCCTTCCTTTCTCTTTCAAATATTAATTCCTGGGTGCTTTAACAATTAAGTAAGCTCTGATTTGAATTATATCACAATAACAGTCAATTTAAAATTTAAAGCAATTTCAAAAAAATAAAGGGAAATCTTTCACCATTGTTTAATTATATATTAAGAAAGCAGGTGAATATTTTGTCCCATAAAACAGCAAAATCAGCCTATAAAAATCTTGAAGAACGATTAAATCAATTTCCTCAGGGAGCACCACCATCTAAAACTTTATACAAAATTTTATCAATACTTTTCAGTGAAAAAGAGGCAGAAATAGTAGCCCAGCTACCAGTAAAACCCTTTACTGTTGAAAAAGCAGCTAAAATTTTAAAAATGGATCAGGTAAAAACAGAAAATATTCTGGATGAACTGGCAGGGAGGGCAATCCTGCTTGATTCTAAAGATCAGGGTGTTAAAAAATATATTCTACCGCCACCAATGGCCGGTTTTTTCGAATTTTCAATGATGAGAACCAGACAGGATATTAATCAAAAACTGCTGGCAGAGTTATATCATCAGTATTTAAATGTGGAAGAAGATTTTATTAAAGACCTATTTTTAGCCAGTGAAACCAAACTGGGCCGGGTCTATGTTAATGAAGAAGTATTATCAAAAGATAATATGGTCCATATTTTGGATTTTGAAAAAGCAAGCCACATTATAGAAAGTGCTGAAGATATAGGGATTAGTACCTGTTACTGCCGGCATAAAATGCACCACCTTGATCAGGCCTGTGATGCTCCACTTGATATCTGCATGACTTTTAATAATACTGCTGATTCTTTAATCAGACATGATCATGCACGTCGCGTTGACAGTGCTGAGTGTCTGGAGCTCCTCCATCAGGCTTATGAGCACGGGCTGGTTCAGTGTGGAGAAAATGTGCGTGAGAGCCCTACTTTTATCTGCAACTGCTGCGGCTGCTGCTGTGAGGCTCTCCTGGCAGCTAAAAAGTTCGGAAATTTACACCCTGTGCAGACAACTCATTATCTGCCTCAGATTAATTATCAAAGCTGCCTTGACTGCGGCAAATGTATTGAGGCCTGTCCAATCGATGCAATCTCCAGAGAAGGTGAAAAAATTGTGATTGATCATGACATCTGTCTGGGCTGTGGTGTCTGTGTTAGATCCTGTCCCAACAGCTCCTTAAGTCTGCATCGGCGTGAGGAAGAAATTATAACTCCTGTAAATTCAGTCCACAGAACTGTTATGATGGCAATTGAAAGAGGAAAACTGGCCAATCTAATTTTTGATAACCAGGCTTTCGGCAGCCACCGGGCAATGGCAGCTGTAGTCTCCGCTATCTTAAAACTGCCTCCAATTAAACAGGCAATGGCCAGCAGACAGCTTAAGTCACGCTATTTAGAAAAGATAATTAAGAAATTAGCTTAAATTATTAGTTTAAATTTAATCTTCAATAAAATAACATCAGAAAAAAAGAGGCTGCATATTTAGCAGCCTCTCTTAATAGTTAATTTTTTGATATTTTTTCAGATCATAAGTATTTTTATATACAAAATAAATTCTAAATATATCGAATCAGAAATTTAAGCTATCGGTTAGTTCTTCTAAAGAATCATAATTTCTTATAGCTGATTTAATTTCTTTTAGTTTATCATAATCATCTATTTTCTTTATATCCTGCACAATATTTTTAGTGGATAATCCAAATTTCAACTCAAGTGCAAACTCAATCATCTCATGCATACTTTCTATTTTTCCCTCTTCTCTTCCATCATGATAAATTTTCTCTGCTATAGTCATAATTACAGCACTCCCTTCAACTGAAATCTTTTTGGACTTTTGATCCAACTCGTTTAAAGAAATTTCTTCTCCAATATTTAAAATATACTTCACAACAGTTTCAATATATTCCAGTCCAGTTGTTTTATCTCTTAGTTCAATTAATAAAGGCAGAACTTCACGGAGTCCATTTTCAAAGTTATCATCAAATATATGGGATATTAATTTCAAAAACAATCTTAACTTGACCTGTCCTTTTATCTCTGCATCAGAGTATTTAGAAAAATCATAAAGTAAGTATTTATGGTCAGGTATATACTCTAAAATAGCTTCTGAAGTATACTCAATTAATTCAGATAACCTGCTCCCGTAATTCCACTTTTTTTCTCCATGATAAATAAGAATTGGTATAATAGGAGGCAGTTTCTTCTTTTTTGTTTGATTATCATAAAGCGCCCAGATATCTGTGATATATCCGAGCATTTGAACTGGTGACATCTTATCAAAATAGCTTTTATGTTCAAATAATAGGTAGATAAACCCTTCTTTACCGTCTATACTTACATTATATAAAATATCAGAAAAACTTTCTTCTAATTCCTCGTCAATGAAACTATCCTTGGCTATCTTAATTTCTGTTAAATCTATTTCATTTAATATATTATCTGGCAGATAGTTTTCAAGAAAATCTACAGCTACTTCTTTATCACCAAGAGTTCTTTTAAAAAGAGAATCATGTGGATTTTTTATAATCTCCAAAATATTTCCTCCATCTCTCTATTCATATTTTACCATAATTTAAAGCTCAAGTTCAATGATAATATAAATATTATACCATTATTTGTAAATTATAGCAAATATATAATAAAAAGTGTATTATATTTTAGAGTAAGAAAAAGGCCGGAATATCCAGCATTATTTTTTCACTATTTTAATTTTTTTGCGAGCTCTGTAACCAAAAGCCTTGAACTCCACTTCTGCTCTGCCAATTTTTCTGGGAGTTAGAACTCCATTTCCATTAATTTTTAAGACCTCTGGCTTGAGTGATTTAAATTCTCCCTCCAGGGCTGTCATCTTAAAACTGCTGTCAAAAGTTACAATTGGGTTGATTCTTTTTTTAGCTCCCTTAAGAGTTATCTTTTTACTGCCAATCAGTTCAATTTTTTTAATTTCTCCAATATCTCCGTAAAAATAGAGTAAGGGACAGTGGACCCTGGCCGCCCAGGCTTTTTCGCTGTGTTTAGCCCCAGGCACCTGATAGTAGATTAAATCGAGATTTAAATCGGTTTTTAAATGTTTTAGTTCAGAAATTACCTTCTCAGTAAAAGACATAAACCTTCCTTCTGCCTCACCTGTATCCAGCCAGATTTTAGAATTAAGGTTCTGATATTTAAAGGAGTTAATCTTTTCAATAGGAGAAGTTTTTCCCCACCAGAAAGATGGTGACATAACGGCGAGCTTTGAAAAGAGATCAGTTCTTCTTAAACCGATATTAAAAGTAACGAGACCTCCCATTGAAGATCCCATTAAAGCTGTGTTTTCTGGCCCCTCTTTAATCCTATAATGTTCAGCAATAAAAGGCATCAATTCCCTAACCAGAAATTTCTCATAATCAAAACCGTGAGCTTTAACTTTTTTCCCCTGATAAAAGCCGTCCTGATGAGCGTATTCACTCAGCCTCTCTTCACCCATATTATCGACAGCCACAATGATTATTTCTTCTATTAAATTTTCCTTAATTAACGTTTCAGCAGTCTGATGAAGCAGCCAGGAATCACCAGAAAAAGATTCTTTGCCGTGAAAAACATTCTGGCCGTCGTGAACATATAGGACCGGGTAATCTTTATTTTTCTGCGTCGAATAAGAGGGCGGTAAATAAATTCTTATCTTTCTCTCATTAGCCAGCACCTCAGAATAAAAATCTTCAATTATTTTTATATCTATCTTTTCTTTTAGCATGCACAAACTCCTCTGCCAGCAATTATTATCAATTCTTTGATTTTCATAATCCAATATTCATTTAAATTATTGTCAATTAAATAATTCCTTCCTCTTTAAGTTTCCCCAAAAAGTAAGGCATCTGCTCTCTCCAGCCTGTCCAGTCATGATCAACATCATAACCCCAGTAATCAAACCAGGCAGGAATATCTTTTTCAGCCAGAATTGTATCTAAAAGTCTGGTGTCCCTTAAAGTATCTTCCTCCCACCTGCCCTGACCGGCACAGACAATTAATTTATTTTTCCGATAGTGGTTGAGATACCAGTCATCTTCAAGTTCTTTTAGATAATCAACCGGGGAATTTAAATAAACCTCAGTATCCATATAACCACCGGTAAAAAATCTGGCGTCATAAATTCCGCTTAAGGCAACAGCAGTGTCAAAGGCATCAGGGTGCTTAAAGTAAAAATTAACTGCATGATAGGCTCCCATACTGCAGCCGGTGGTAATTACCCCTCCCTGCCAGTTGGAATGGTATTTAATCAGAGGCAGCAGTTCATCCACAATATACTGATCATAGTTGTTGTGGATTACAGCCTTATCATGGGAGTGCATTCCATAATTAAGCCAGGAATCAGAATCAACACTGCTGGCTGCATAAACTGTTATTTCACCATTTTCAATAAAAGGCCAGATGGCATCAATCATGCCAAAATCTTCATATTCATGAAAACTGCCGCCCGATGAAGGAAAAACAAGCATCGGTTTTCCCCCATGACCGTAGATTTTAAATGGCATCTCTCTATTTAAATTTGAACTGTAAAAACTTCTGTATTCTATCTTCATCATAGTCCCTACTTTCTCTGCAAAAAATCATTAATACTTATCTACTGCATATTTAACTGCTTCTTTACCCTGTTCTAAATCCTTAGTTCTCAAGATGATTCCGTAATCTCCAATAGCCGGAGCTAAAATGGGAGAAATTGGCTCATGCAGAACTATATAATCTTCATAATTGTTTAAAATATCTTCTAAAGAATGTTTGTAATTGATAAAATTCTTGCGGCCGATATAAAAGCAGTTATATTTTCGACTGATATCTTCATTAAAACTTCCCTGAACGACAAGCTCTGCATAGGCTTTATAAATATTGATATCATTAGCATAATTAAACATATCAAGGGTCAGTCCCCCCGGAGGACGCATATTAACCTCGAGCGCAACAATTTTGCCGTCAGCAAGCTTAAAATATTCAAAGTGAAAAAATCTTTCCTTGATTTTAAAAGCCTGAGCTGTTTTTATACCTGCCTCCACTATATCTTCCGGCAGCTCTCGCGGTATATAATAATACATATCAAGCCCCTCATTAACAGTTTCCATAATTCCACCCTTATAAACCATCGCGTTACGTCAAATCTAATAGTTTTTTTAAAAATATTAATAGTTATCATAGTTGTCAGGTTAGGAATCTGTATAAAATGCAGGAATCCCCTCCCCTGAGCTCGTAAATAGTAATTGAGAGAACCACAACTTACTAACCCAGAAAGGAAGGGATCCTAAGTTATGATTTCTCGAAATTTTCCTAATTTCCTGCTTAAACCTCTTATGAATTTTGTTCTTTTGGTTTATCTCTTTTTCTCAAAACTTTTTCATGTTGATTTTGAACCCAAAGAAAAACTTGATGATAGTTATACTAAATTTAACAGTTTTGATGATCCACTGCCTGATATTGAGTATAATAATCCTGATTATCAGGAAATTCTAGCTGAAGCTAAAGAAAATGGTGAACCAATTAAAGCTGTTAATCGCCGCAAACCACTAACTGTAGACGTTGATGGATGCTCTAAATGTGGAGCTCCCAAAAAATATCTCTACAGCTTTGGCCATGATAAAGACGGTTACCAGAAGTTTCAGTGTAAAGTCTGCGATCATCAGTGGGCTCCTGAAAAACCTGAACAAAGACCTAAAAACAGACCAACTTATCGCTGTCCCTACTGCGGTTACGCCCTTGATAAACATGTAGAACGAAAAAACTTTGTTAAGTATAGATGCCGAAATGATAATTGCTCTAAATGGAAAAATGATCATAAAAGATATAAATATCGTGCCTATGATTTTGACATTGATAATCTTGAAGTTTCAAGGCCTG
>Ga0182238_1000044_pt1 | contig 47570 bp, 55 predicted proteins | sample hydfrates6_PW_90_FD_132439 | JGI IMG/M metagenome (GOLD analysis project Ga0182238, IMG submission 132439) | Subsurface microbial communities from deep shales in Texas, USA - hydraulic fracturing test 6_PW_90 | ecosystem: Environmental > Aquatic > Deep subsurface > Shale gas/oil reservoir >... | reverse complement strand
GACCGCTGAACGTCCTAAGCATCCATTCCAGTTTGTTTTCGCTCATGATCCAAACTCCTGCTATCCATTTGGAACTGCAGGATAAGCGAAGTATCAAAGCAACAGAATTATTAAAATGCGCCTTTGCAAAAGGGTTCTTAAGAATCTCCCAAAAACATTTGTGTTGCCAAGCCGCACTCGGCTTTCCGAAAGCTAAGGTGCGGAGGCGGCTTGGCGTTTATGCCGGCGGCGGTTTTTAGTGGTGAGGGATATAGCAGCCTAAGCAGTTCCAAGCTGTTCGACCAAAACGCACAGAACCATAAATCCCCGTCAGCGGGGTTGCAGCAAGAACGCGAATTGTGCGGTCGCATGAACCCGGCAGCTGCAACGCCGCTGACAACTCAGGGATTCCAAAAGGGGGCCCGCCCCTTTGGTCCGCCTGAAGGGCCCGCCGGAGGCATTGCTGTTTGCATCAGTTGCAGGTTTCGGCCTGTTGGCCGACCTACTTTTTTGCTTGCGCAGAAAAAAGAAGGCAAAAACTGCGCTTTTTTTGGGGGGGGGGCGCCGCCGCTCTCGGCAAGAGGCTCTATGACGCGGTCACTGCTCCGGGTAAACGTTTGTGGATACAAACACCACCCGGACCTGCGTGACCGGCCAAAAGAGCCTCTAGGCCTCGATCGGTATTGTTGCAGTGCTTGGATGGCGGGATCCGATGCTCTGTTGGGAGTTCTAAGGGGAAATCTGTTCGCCGAAGGAGTTTCTAAGGATTAAGTTTGATTTAAGCAGTCCGTCAGCCAAAACGCACAGCATATAAAGCCCCGTCAGCGGGGGGGGGCAGCCAGAACGCGAATTGTGCGGTCGCATGAACCTAGGAGCTGCAACCCCGCTGACAGCTCAGGGATTCCAAAACGGGGCCCGCCCCTTTGGTCCGCCTGAAGGGCCCGTCGGAGACCCGCCGGAGGCGTGCGTTTGGTTCTTAGGGGCGCGTACCGTGTCGTTGCGCGCTTTGTGGGTATCTGGTATTGACCGATGGTTGCTCAACGCTTGACGCCGCAAACGGTCCGGATCGGGCCGCATCAAGGAGATATCATGGCGAGGAAACCGACACTCAGTCCCGAGGAAATGCGCAAAGAGGCGCTCGGGACCGCAATTACCACGATTGAGCGCAAGTATGGCAAGGGTGCCATCATGCGTCTTGATGACGATGCCATTCCTGAAATACCGACGATTCCTACGGGCTCGATCGGTCTGGACATGGCTTTGGGTGTGGGCGGAGTTCCCAAGGGCCGCGTGATTGAGGTCTACGGGCCGGAATCTTCTGGTAAGACGACATTGTCGTTGCACCTTGTTGCGGAGACGCAGAAGGGTGGCGGCACGGCGGCGTTTGTGGATGCCGAGCATGCTCTTGATATGAATTATGCGAAGCGTCTGGGCGTGAACACTGAGGACCTTCTGATTTCGCAGCCGGACTACGGTGAGCAGGCGTTGGAGATTGCGGATCTGCTGGTTCGTTCCAATGCCGTGGACATCGTGGTGATTGACTCGGTGGCGGCGTTGATTCCCCAGTCCGAGCTTGAGGGGCAGATGGGAGAGACGCAGGTGGGAAGCCAGGCGCGGCTGATGTCGCATGCGCTTCGCAAGCTGACGGGCTCGATCCACAAGTCCAAGTGCGCGGTGGTTTTCATCAACCAGATCCGCATGAAGATCGGCATGACGGGCTATGGCAGCCCCGAGACCACCACGGGCGGCAACGCGCTCAAGTTCTATTCTTCGGTACGCATGGACATCCGGCGCATCCAGACGCTCAAGGACAAGGACGAGGCGTACGGCATCCGGGCGCGGGTTAGGGTCATCAAGAACAAGGTGGCTCCGCCGTTCCGTGAGGCGCAGATGGATATCCTCTATGGCACGGGCATATCGCGAGAGGGCGAGCTGCTCGACATGGGGGTGGAGGCCAAGGTCGTGGACAAGTCCGGGGCGTGGTACGCATTCGGATCGGAACGTCTCGGCCAGGGCAAGGAGAATGTGCGCCAGTACCTTCAGGAAAATCCAGACATCGCCCAGCGCATCGAGCAGAAGCTCAAGGAACATCTCGGCATCCTTCCGGTGACGGAAGAGGCCGGGGAGACTGAAGGCGAGTCTTAGACGACATATACTGTATGGAAAAGCGCCCCGGCATGGTTGTTGGGGCGTTTCGCCGTATAGGAGAGAACCTTTTTCTTCGGAGTGACCGATAATGAAAGCCCAAGAAATTCGTGAACGTTTCCTTAAATATTTCGAGAGCAAGGGCCACACGATCGTGGAATCCTCGCCGCTCATTCCCAAGGATGACCCGACGCTTCTGTTTACCAACGCGGGAATGGTGCAGTTCAAGCGCCTGTTCCTCGGGCAGGAGAAGCGGGGCTATTCCCGCGCCACCACCTCGCAGAAGTGCCTGCGTGTGGGCGGCAAGCACAACGACCTTGAGAACGTGGGGCGCACCGCGCGGCACCACACCTTCTTCGAGATGCTCGGCAACTTCTCGTTCGGCGATTATTTCAAGGAAGACGCCATCAAGTTCTGCTGGGAGTTCCTGACTGAAGAGCTGGGCCTGCCCAAGGACAAGCTGTACATCACCATCTACAAGGACGACGATGAAGCGGGCGAGATGTGGAAGCGCCTGTGCGACGTCCCTTCCGAGCGCATTTATCGACTGGGCGAGAAGGACAACTTCTGGTCCATGGGCGACACCGGGCCTTGCGGTCCCTGTTCCGAGGTGCATATCGATCAGGGCGAGCACATGTGCTGCGGTCCGGATTGCGGCATCGGGCAATGCGATTGCGATCGGTATCTTGAGATCTGGAACCTCGTGTTCATGCAGTACGATCAGGCGGCTGACGGCACCCGCACGGACCTGCCGCGTCCGTCCATCGACACCGGCATGGGGCTGGAGCGCATCGCTGCGGTGTGTCAGGGCGTGTACTCCAACTACGACACCGACCTGTTCCTTTCCATCATCAATCACACCGCGGACATGGCGGGCGTGAAGTACGGTGACGACTGCGACAAGGATACCGCACTTCGGGTCATTGCCGACCACTCCCGCGCCATTGCCTTCCTGATTCCGGATCAGGTGCTGCCGTCCAACGAGGGCCGCGGTTACGTGCTGCGCCGCCTGATTCGCCGCGCCTACCGTTTCGGACGGATGCTCGGCTTTGACGAATCGTTCCTGTACAAGACCGCTTCCAAGGTCTGCGATGACATGGGCGGGCACTATCCCGAACTGAACGAGCATCGCGACTTCATGGTCAAGGTGGTCAGGGAGGAAGAGGAGCGTTTTGCCAAGACCCTCGACAAGGGATTGGAAATGCTCGAAACCGACCTCGACCGACTGGTGGCGCAGAAGGCGTCCATTGTTCCGGGCGAAGTGGTCTTCCAGCTCTACGACACCTACGGATTTCCCATCGACATCGTGAACGACGTGGCTGAAAAGCGCGGCCTCGGCGTTGACGAACCCGGTTTCAACAAGCTGATGGACGAGCAGAAGGAGCGCTCCAAGAAGGCTTGGAAGGGGTCCGGCGAAAAGGACGTGGCCTCCACGTTCCAGACTCTGCTGGAAGAATCCCTCACCTGCGACTTCACCGGCTATGACGCTCTCGCGGCAGAATCCACCGTGGTGGCGCTGTTGAGCGAGAGCGGTGAGCGTGTCGAATCCATCAAGGCCGGCGAGTCCGGCTGGTTGGTCACGCAACTGACCCCGTTCTACGGTGAATCCGGCGGACAGCTTGGCGATCAGGGACTGGTGGAGACGCCCTCCGGCAAGGCGGAAGTGGCGGACACCGTGAAGCCCGCGCCCGCGCTGACCGGCCATCGTCTGCTCGTGGATGAAGGCGAGATCAAGACCGGCGAAACCGCCGTCATGACGGTGAATCGCGAGCAGCGTCTGGCTTCTGCACGCAACCACACCGCCACGCACCTGCTGCACGCTGCACTGAAGGCCGTGCTGGGCGATCACGCCAATCAGGCCGGTTCGCTGGTCGGCCCGGACCGTCTGCGGTTCGACTTCACCCACATCAAGGCGCTTACTCCCGAGGAGATTGCGGACATAGAAGAGCGCGTGAACCGCGCCATTCTCGATGCCAGCCCGGTGGTGCGAGAAATCATGAGCATAGAGGCCGCACGCGAAAAGGGCGCCACCGCACTGTTCGGCGAGAAGTACGAGGCCGACGTGAGCGTTGTCGAAGTGCCCGGCGTGTCCATGGAACTCTGCGGCGGTACGCACCTTGAGAATACCGGACAGATCGGCACCTTCGCCATCTTGTCCGAAAGCGGCGTGGCCGCCGGCATTCGCCGCATCGAGGCAGCCACCGGCGCCAACGCGCTGGAGTACTTCAACGGTCGCCGCAAGGCTGCCGAGGAAGCCGCAAAGATGCTGAAGGCCAAGCCCGAAGATCTGCCCGAAAAGCTTTCCGCGTTGCAGAAGCAGGTCAAGGAAATGTCCAAGGAGATGGAAAAACTTCAGGCCAAGCTGGCTTCCGGCGCGGGCCGTGACCTCATGTCGGAGACCGAGGAAATCGGCGGCGTGAAGGTGCTGGCCGCGCGCCTCGAAGCGCCCAACATGAAGGTCATCCTCGACCAGCTCGACGACCTGCGCTCCCGCATGGACTCCGGCATTATCGCCCTGACGGCTGAACATGAGGGCGGCAAGGTCTCGCTGGCCATCGCGGTCACCAAGGACCTCCACGACCGTTTCAAGGCGGGCGAACTCATCAAGCCCGTGGCTGCGGAAGTGGGCGGTTCCGGCGGCGGTCGTCCGGATCTGGCTCGTGCGGGCGGTTCGAATCCCGCAGGTATCGACGCTGCGCTTGCCAAGCTCAAGGAGCTTATCGGCTAGCCCGTCTGACCATAAGCAATAAAAAAACCCCGTTCGGCGAGCCGAACGGGGTTTTTTTATTGCTTGAAATCGGGAGGGAGTCAGCCTTCCTCGGCGCCTTCGATAAGCTTGGCGGCGCGCAGAGCGAGCTGGGTGATCTCGGGTTTGGATATCTGATCGTCCGCCCCCACGGATTCCCCCTTGTGGCGAAGCCGCTCGGTGATAAGGGACGAAAAGAGAATGACCGGAAGGTCACGCAGGGCGAGGTCTTCCTTGATGTGCCGGGTCAGGCTGTGCCCGTCCATGACCGGCATCTCGATGTCGGAGATAACCACCTGTACGTAGTCCGTGATCGGGCGGCCGTCGGCCTTGGCGGATTCCTTGATCTCCTGAAGGCGGTCCCAGCATTCCTTGCCGTTGTTGGTCTTTTCGACCTTGTATCCGGCCTGCACGAGCAGGTCGCGGATCATTTCGCGGATCAGCGGGGAGTCGTCGGAGATCAGGGCGCGGTAGCCGGTTTCTTCGTCGAAGCTGATGTTGTCATCCAGCTTGAGCGAGAGGTCCGGATTCAGCTCGGCCACGATGCGTTCGAGGTCGAGTATGAAAACCATGCGGTCCTGAAATTTGACCACGCCGGTAATGGAGTCGCTGGACAGGGCGGACACGTACTTGTTGGGTGCCTCCACATCTTCCCAGCTGATGCGGTGAATGCGTGTCACACCGGAGACCATGAAGGCCGAGGTCACGTTGTTGAACTCGGTGACGATGACCTTGGGCGGCTCGTTTTCCACGCGTTTCTTCTTGAGCCAGGAGGCCAGGTCCAGAAGCGGGATAATGCGCGAGCGCAGGTTGAAGGCTCCGAGTACGGCTGGGTGGGAAACTTCTGGCATCTCGGTAACTTCAGGCATCCTGATGATCTCAAGAACCTTGGCCACGTTCACGCCGTAGAAAGCCTTGTAGGACTCGCCGTCCTTCTCCCCTCGGGGCTCTTCCTCAAGGTAGAACTCGACGATTTCCAGTTCGTTGGTTCCGGCCTCAAGAAGAATGTCGGTGGTCTGGGGCATGGTGCTTCCTTGATTCAGTGTAGTTGCAATAGCACGTCAACAGATAGTTAAACGCAGTGACAGGTGTTCGTCAATACGAGGTTTTTTCAGCGCTCCGCTGGTCGCATATCCCGTATGGTGCTCACTACCTCGTCGAGCTCTTCCCAATTCTCGCAGGCTACCAGATCGTTGCGGAAGGCGCGGATGCCTTCAAGACCCTTGGCATATCGTGGGATTATGGAGCGAATTTTCCGAAATGAACGTTCTGTGCCTTCGTACTTTCGCGTGAGGCGGATGTGTTCGCGGACTATCTGGATGAGTTGTTCACCGTCCATGGAGCTGACGGGGCGACCGGCAAAAGCGTCACGGAACCGATTGAAAATCGCGGGGTCGAACATGGCGCCGCGGGCAAACATGATTGCGTCGATGCCAGTGGTTTCCAGGCACCGCACACCATCATGCGCAGTATAAAGATCACCCGAGCCGACAACCGGAATGGAGACCGCTTCCTTCAGCTCTTTCAGCCGCGACCAGTCCGCGTCGCCGGTGAACATCTGCTTGCCGTAGCGCGGGTGCATGGTCACCCAGTCCACGCCTATGTCCTCAAGTCGCTGGGCGAGTTCAATGAAGCGGTCATCGCCGTTTTCGAAACCGAGGCGGAATTTGACGCCGACGCGCCCACCGTCCGGATGGGCTGCTGCCTTTCGGACCATGACCTTCGCAATGGATACGAGCAAATCAAGGTCGCGCATGAGGCCGCAGCCGGAGCCGGATTTGAGAACCTTGCGTACGGGGCATCCGGCATTGAGATCGAAGTTGCGGAAGCCCTGTTCGACGAGCTGTTCCATGACCGGACCGAACAACTCGGGTTCCGATCCGAAGAGTTGAAGAACCATGGGGGAGTCTTCCGGGCAGGTCTGCAGAAGCCGAACCGTACCGGAACTCTGGAAGTGAAGCCCCTTGACGCTGACCATTTCGGAGTTGGTCACCGCGCAGCCGTATTGCTGGCAGAGCAGCCTGAAGGGCAGGTCGGAATATCCCGCCAGCGGAGCCAGCCATGGTTCGGAAGGTGTGATGCTGAATGCGTTCATGACGGGATGCTCATAAGCCGCCCCGGCCGGGGTGTAAAGCAAAGGCAGCGGAAAAAATGGCAACGTGACAGGGAAATGGCGAACTCGCCATATATATAATGATATGATAGAGCGAGTGGAATCGGCACGATAGTCCGAACCTCATTTCGAGATAATATGGAAAAAATGAGGGTTTTTTCAAAAAAATGGTGGTGAAGGGTTGACAAGTTCGGAGTTCTCTAAGTAAAGAGCCACGTCCTCGGGCGAAACGGGGCACCCACGCAAAGGGTTGTTGAAAATAATCCTTGCGTTCTACCAAATGAGCGGATATAGGTCATCGCTCGCGAGCTGGCGTAGCTCAATTGGTAGAGCAGCTGACTTGTAATCAGCAGGTTGCGGGTTCAAGTCCCATCGCCAGCTCCAGTACAGTGGTGGGGTTCCCGAGTGGCCAAAGGGAACAGACTGTAAATCTGTCGGCATTCGCCTTCGGAGGTTCGAATCCTCCCCCCACCACCACATTGAAAGCCACGCTGTAGGAGGCATGGATTTGCTGACGGACTACAGGAGTGAGCGGGAATAGCTCAATTGGCTAGAGCATCAGCCTTCCAAGCTGAGGGTTGCGAGTTCGAGTCTCGTTTCCCGCTCCACCCGCATATTGTCACCCCGTCCAATCCATTTCTCCCAAAGCGAAGCTGGAAGGCCCACATAGCTCAGGCGGTAGAGCGCGTCCTTGGTAAGGACGAGGTCGGCAGTTCAAGTCTGCCTGTGGGCTCCATACATTTTATAACTGAGAGAAACCTAAACGAGACTTTCAGGGGGAAACTACCATGGGAAAGGCTAAATTCGAGCGGAGTAAGCCGCACGTAAACGTTGGAACCATCGGCCACATCGACCACGGCAAGACCACTCTGACTGCCGCCGTGACCAAGCTGGCCGCCATGGCCGGGCACGGCGAGTACGTGGCCTTTGACGAAATCGACAAGGCTCCGGAAGAAAAAGAGCGCGGCATCACCATCGCCACCGCTCACGTTGAGTACGAAACCGCTACCCGTCACTACGCTCACGTGGACTGCCCGGGTCACGCGGACTACGTTAAGAACATGATCACCGGTGCTGCGCAGATGGACGGCGCTATCCTCGTCGTCGCCGCCACCGACGGTCCGATGCCCCAGACTCGCGAGCACATCCTGCTCGGTCGTCAGGTCGGCGTCCCCGCCATGGTCGTGTTCCTGAACAAGTGCGACATGGTCGACGACGAAGAGCTGCTCGAACTCGTGGAGCTCGAAGTTCGCGAACTGCTCTCCAAGTACGACTTCCCCGGCGACGACTGCCCGGTCATTCTCGGCTCTGCCCTGAAGGCCCTGGAAGCCGATTCCGCCGACTCCGATGACGCCAAGCCGATCTACGAACTGCTTGACGCCCTGGACAGCTACATCCCCGAGCCCGAGCGCGACGTGGACAAGCCGTTCCTGATGCCCATCGAAGACGTCTTCTCCATCTCCGGTCGCGGCACCGTCGTCACCGGTCGTGTTGAGCGCGGCATCATCAACGTGGGTGAAGAAATCTCGATCATCGGCATCAAGGACACCCAGAAGACCACCTGCACCGGCGTGGAAATGTTCCGCAAGATCCTCGACCAGGGTCAGGCTGGTGACAACGTCGGTCTGCTGCTTCGCGGCATCAAGCGTGACGAAGTCGAACGCGGTCAGGTTGCTGCCCGTCCCGGCTCCATCACCCCGCACACCAAGTTCAAGGCCGAAGTGTTCGTCATGTCCAAGGACGAAGGTGGACGTCACACCCCGTTCTTCTCCGGCTACCGTCCGCAGTTCTACTTCCGCACGACCGACGTCACTGGCGTTGTCGCTCTGGAAGACGGAGTCGAGATGGTCATGCCCGGCGACAATGCGACCTTCACCGTCGAACTGATCGCCCCCATCGCCATGGAGCAGGGCCTGCGTTTCGCCATTCGCGAAGGCGGCCGTACCGTCGGCGCGGGTGTCGTGACCGAAATCCTGGAGTAAGGCATGCGCGTCAACATTCAGTTGCAGTGCACCGAGTGCAAGCGTAAGAACTACGCTACTCGGAAGAACAAGAAGAACACTACTGGACGTATCGAACTGAAGAAATTCTGTCCCTGGGACAGGAAGCACACGGTTCACAAAGAGTCCAAGTAGTCTTCGATAGAGCAGGGGTGTAACTCGAACGGCTAGAGTGCCGGTCTCCAAAACCGGAGGTTGGGGGTTCGAATCCCTCCACCCCTGCCACTCAATTTTACTGGGATAGATATCGTTATGGCCAAGAAAAAGGGCAAAAATTCCGCCGCGCAGCAGGCCGAAAAGCCGGCTGGCGGCGGACTTGTGGAGAAGGGCAGGGAACTGCGGACCTTCTTCGAGGAATCCAAGGTCGAGATAAAGAAGGTGGTCTGGCCCTCCCGCAAGGAGACAACCACCACCTGCATCGCCGTCCTCGTCGTTACCCTGGTCATAGCGTTGTACCTGGGCATCGTTGACTTTGGCCTCAGTAAGCTGGTCGAAGCAATCCTGTCCTAAAGTCCCACAGGAAGACTGAAGTCATGAGCACAGAAGACAGGACAGAATCCACAGGGAACGGACGGTGGTATATCGTCCATACCTATTCCGGATTCGAACAGCGCGTCGAGCAGACCATCCGCGAAATGATGCGGACAGGGCAGGACAAAGGCCTCATCGAGGAGGTTGTCATGCCCACCGAAAAGGTCGTGGAGATGGTCAAGGGCGAGAAGCGCACGTCTACCCGGAAGTTCTACCCCGGGTACGTCATGATCAAGATGGTCCTGACGGACGACTCCTGGCACCTGATTCAGTCTATTCCCCGGGTGACCGGGTTTGTGGGCGGCAAGAACCGACCCACTCCGATGCGGGACAGCGAGGCCAAGAACATTCTTTCCATGATGGAATCCCGTCAGGAAAAGCCTCGTCCCAAGTACAACTTTGAGCGCGGCGACGACGTGCGCGTCATCGACGGCCCCTTCAGCGGCTTCAACGGCGTGGTCGAGGAAGTCAACTACGATAAGGGCAAACTCCGCGTCTCCGTGTCCATATTCGGTCGTCAGACTCCCGTGGAACTGGACTTCGTCCAGGTCGACAAGGGATAACGACCGTTCCAATCGCTACCACCATAGCGAATTTATTCATTAAGGAACGATACGATGGCCAAGAAAGAAATCGGAAAGATCAAGCTGCAGATTCCCGCCGGCTCGGCGAACCCGTCGCCTCCGGTTGGTCCGGCTCTGGGCCAGCACGGCGTGAACATAATGGAATTCTGCAAGGCATTCAATGCCAAGACGCAGGACCAGAAGGGCATGATCATCCCGGTGATCATCACCGTCTTTGCGGACCGCTCCTTCACCTTCATCACCAAGACTCCCCCGGCGGCGGTTCTGCTGCGCAAGGCTGCCAAGATCGAAAAGGGATCCGGTGAGCCCAACAAGAAAAAGGTCGGCAAGGTCACCAAGGCTCAGATTCGCGAAATTGCGGAACTGAAAATGCCCGATCTGAACGCCCGCGATGTCGAGGCCGCCATGATCACCATCGAAGGCACCGCCCGCAGCATGGGCCTCGAAGTCAAGGGTTAGTGAGGATACAAGCAATGCCCAAGCACGGAAAGAAATACCGCAACGCTGTGGAAGGTACCGACGCCACGGCAAAGCACGACGTCGAAGCTGGTCTCAAGATCGCCATCGACAATGCTTTCGCCAAGTTCGACGAAACCGTGGATGTCGCCATCAACCTTGGTGTTGACCCGAAGTATTCCGATCAGATGGTTCGTGGTGCAGTCAGCCTGCCCCACGGCCTCGGCAAGGACGTCCGCGTCGCCGCCTTCTGTAAGGGCGACAAGGAAGCCGAAGCCAAGGAAGCCGGAGCCGACATCGTCGGTGCCGATGACCTGGTCGAGAAGATTCAGGGCGGATGGCTCGAGTTCGACAAGGCCGTGGCCACCCCGGACATGATGGCGCTCGTCGGCCGCATCGGTAAGGTGCTCGGCCCCCGCGGCATGATGCCCAACGCCAAGACCGGAACCGTAACTTTCGAAATCGGCAACGCCATCTCCGAACTCAAGGCCGGTAAGGTCGAGTTCAAGGTGGACAAGGCGGGCGTCCTGCACGCTCCCATCGGCAAGGTTTCCTTCGGCGCTGAAAAGCTCCAGGACAATCTGCGCACGTTGCTCGACACCATCAACCGCATGAAGCCGTCCTCCGCCAAGGGCACCTACATGAAGGCCGTGGCCATCGCCACGACCATGGGCCCCGGCGTTAAGGTCGACCCCCTGTCGGTTCGCCGTTTCATCGGCGCGTAAATAGTGGACCTCCCGGTCGGTTTTCGACCGGGAATGAATACAGCACGGGAAGTTGTGTCAGAGAAAGCAGGTGGGGCGACCCTTAAATTCTGCCGAGACAAACTGACTCGCTTTCCGGGCCGAACGACTAGGAGTTGGGATGAATAGGCAAGAGAAAGCTCAGATCATCGAGAGCCTCAACGAGAGGGCCTCGAAGGCGAGTATTGCCGTCGTCTCCGATTTCAAGGGCATGAGCGTTGAAGAGACGAACGTCCTTCGCGACAAGCTCAATGAAGTCGGCGTAGACTACCAGGTCGTCAAGAATACCCTGGCCCGGTTGGCTCTGGAAGGTACCGATCACGAACACCTCTCGGAGCAGTTCAAGGAAAACTGCGCAGTTGCGCTGGGCTACGATGATCCCGTAGCAGCAGCCAAGGCGCTTGCGGAATTCGCCAAGACCTCGAAGAAATTCGAGCTGAAGTTCGCATCCCTTGAGGGCAAGTATCTTGACGAAGCGGCGGTGAAAGAGCTCGCCAAGATGCCCAGCAGGCCGGAGCTCCTCAGCTCCATGCTCGGCACCATGCAGGCTGTCCCGAGAAACTTCGTGTGCCTGTTTGCCAATGTGCAGCGCAAGCTCCTCTGGGCCCTTACTGCTATTAAGGACCAGCAGGAAACCGCGTAACCGGAACCAAAAAAAGCGAATCGATTTCCCAGGAGGAAAACAATGGCTGACATCACCAAAGAGCAGGTTGTCGAGTTCATCGGCAACATGACCGTTCTGGAACTGTCCGAGTTTATCAGCGAGCTGGAAGAGAAGTTCGGCGTTGAAGCCGCTGCTCCGGCCGCCGCCGTCATGGCCGCTCCGGCCGCTGGTGGCGCAGAAGGCGCTGAAGAAGAAGAAAAGACCGAATTCGACGTGGTCCTGAAGAGCCCCGGCGGCAACAAGATCGCCGTCATCAAGGCTGTTCGCGCCATCACCGGTCTCGGCCTCAAAGAAGCCAAGGCCATCGTCGACGAAGCTCCGAAGCCGCTCAAGGAAGGCGCTTCCAAGGACGAAGCCGAAGAAGCCAAAAAGCAGCTTGAAGAAGCTGGCGCTGAAGTTGAAGTCAAGTAAGCTCAGCGATTTCAATATACAGAACAAAGAGCGCAAGCCCTTTGTAAGGGTGTTGCGCTCTTTGTCCTGTCTGTGTATATACTGTCAGAATTCGCTTTGACTTTTGGTTATGAAGAGACCGGTCACCGGGTGACCGGGGTCTTCGTTTTTCGTGCACAGCGTGCGCGGAGATTGCACTGCCACCCGATTTCCATAAGTCGTTTCGGCGTCCTAGGCTGAAACCGGCCGTTGAGGGCCAGCGTCCAAGCCGAGCATCCATCCCAACAGCAAACGTACGGCATGAGGGTACAATGGGTCAGCTCAGAAAGTATTTCGGTAAGATCGAAAATACCTTGCCTTTTCCCCACCTGCTCGAACTGCAGGTGGATTCCTACAAACGATTCCTTCAAGACGAAGTTCCTCCGGCCAGCCGGGGCGACCTCGGCCTCGAAGGTGTTTTTCGTTCGGTTTTTCCCATCGAGGACTTCAACCGTACGGCAAGTCTTGAGTTCGTCAGCTATGAAATAGGCGAACCCAAGTACGACGTCGACGAGTGTATCTCGAAGGGCCTCACCTACGAAACCCCGCTGCGGATCAAGGTCCGCCTCGTGGTTTTCGACGTGGACGAGGAAACTGAGAATCGCACCATTCGCGACATCAAGGAACAGGACATCTACTTCGGCACCTTGCCGTTGATGACCGAGAAGGGCACGTTTGTCATAAACGGCACCGAGCGCGTCATCGTCAACCAGCTGCAGCGCAGCCCCGGTATCATCTTCGAACATGATTCCGGCAAGTCGCACTCCAGCCGCAAGGTTCTGTATTCCGCCCGCGTCATCCCCATGAGGGGATCGTGGCTCGACTTCGACTTCGACCACAAGGACATCCTGCACGTGCGTATCGACCGCCGTCGCAAGATGCCCTGCACGGTGCTGCTCAAGGCCATGGGCATGACCAGTGCCGACATTCTCAACTTCTTCTATGATGTCGAAGAATACAGCATTGCCAACGGCAAGGTCGAGCGCAAGGTCGTTGAAAACCAGTTCCGCAAGGAACCGGCGCACATAGACCTTGAAGCGGGTGACAAGGTGGTCACCAAAAAAGGCGCCCTCATCACGAAGGGAGCCTGGCGCAAACTCATCCGCGCAGGCGTGGAGTGGATCGAAGTCGATCCCGACGCGCCCATCGGACTGTTTGCCGCACGCGATATTGTCGACAGCAACGGCGAAGTGCTCGTTCAGGCTGCCGAGGAAATCAGCGCTGAATCCCTGACCAAGCTGATCGAAGCAGGCGTTACCGACCTGCCCGTTCTGCACACCAAGGGTTCCGGCGTCTCCTCGTCCCTGCGCGACAGCCTCATGCTGGACAAGACCACGGACACCGAGACAGCTCAGATCGAGATATACCGTCGTTTGCGGCCCAGTTCGCCGCCGACGCCCGAAGTCGCATCCAGCTTCTTCGAAAACCTCTTCCGCAGTTCCGACTACTACGACCTCTCCACGGTCGGTCGGTACAAACTCAATTCCCGCCTCGGCGTGGATGAGGACAAGGACCTGCGGACCCTGAGCAACAACGACATCCTCCAGGCCATCAGAGAGCTTATCCGCCTCAAGGACGAGCACGGCCCGGCCGACGACATCGACCACCTCGGCAACCGCCGCGTGCGTCCTGTCGGCGAACTGGTGGAGAACCAGTATCGCATCGGCCTTGTCCGCATGGAGCGCGCCATCAAGGAGCGCATGAGCCTGCAGGAAGTCGCCACGCTCATGCCCCACGACCTCATCAACCCCAAGCCCGTGGCCGCGGTGCTCAAGGAGTTCTTCGGAACCTCCCAGCTCTCGCAGTTCATGGACCAGACCAACCCGCTTTCCGAGGTCACTCACAAGCGCCGCCTGTCCGCACTGGGCCCCGGCGGTCTGACCCGCGAACGCGCAGGGTTCGAGGTTCGCGACGTGCATACGTCGCACTACGGACGCATCTGCCCGATTGAAACGCCGGAAGGTCCGAACATCGGTCTGATCGTGTCCCTGACCTGCTACGCCAAGGTCAACGACTACGGATTCATCGAAACTCCGTACCGCGTGGTCAAGGACCATCAGGTAACGGACGATGTTATATACATGGACGCGTCCCGCGAAGCAGGCGAAGTGGTGGCTCAGGCCAACTCCATTATCGCCGAAGACCGCACCTTCGCGAACCCGCGTGTCCAGACCCGCATCACCGGCGACGTCCAGATGTCGCTTCGTGAAGACGTGACTCTCATGGACATCAGCCCGTCCCAGATCGTTTCGATCTCCGCCGCGCTGATTCCGTTCCTGGAGCACGACGACGCGAACCGCGCACTCATGGGTTCCAACATGCAGCGCCAGGCAGTGCCTCTGCTGCGTGCCGAGGAACCGCTGGTCGGAACCGGTATGGAAGGCATTGTTGCCCGCGACTCCGGAGCATGCATCCTTGCCGAGGAAGACGGTCTCGTTCACTACGTGGATGCCGAGCGCCTGATCCTCAATTACGGCAACGGATTCTCCCCTGCCACGGGCGGCACCAAGCACTACGAGCTGCAGAAGTGGCACAAGTCCAACCAGAACTCCTGCTTCGGCCAGCGTTCCCGCGTACAGGTGGGGCAGAAGGTCAAGAAGGGCGACGTTCTTGCGGACGGTCCGGCCATTGAAGACGGCGAGCTTGCCATCGGCAAGAACCTGCTCGTGGCGTTCATGCCCTGGTGCGGTTTCAACTTCGAGGACTCCATCCTCATCTCCGAGCGTATGGTCAAGGAAGACGTCTACACCTCGATTCACATCGAGGAGTTCGAAGTCGTCGCCCGTGACACCAAGCTCGGACCCGAAGAAATAACCCGCGACATCTCGAACGTTTCCGAAGAGATGCTGCGAAACCTCGACGATTGCGGCATCATCCGCATCGGCGCGCGCGTCAAGCCCGACGACATCATGGTCGGTAAGATCACGCCCAAGGGCGAGACGCAGCTGACCCCCGAGGAAAAGCTGCTGCGCGCGATATTCGGCGACAAGGCCCGCGACGTGAAGAACACGTCCCTCAAGGTCCCGCCGGGAATCGACGGCACCGTCGTCGATGTCAAGGTCTTCAACCGTCGCTCCGGCGAAAAGGACGAGCGTACCAAGTCCATCGAGGAATGGGAGCTGTCCAAGTTCGACGCCAAGGAAAGCAAGCACATCGCTGCGCTTTCCGACGAGACCCGCGAGAAAATCTGGCAGGCAGCAGAAGGTACCACCTTCGCCAGGGAACTGAGTGGCGCCCGCAAGGCCGTGCTCGGAAAACCCGGTCAGCCGGTGACCCGCGAGGCCGTGTTCGGCGTCCCGGTCAAGAAGCTTCTCGGCATCTTCGATTCCGAGGTCAACGACCAGGTCAAGCAGCTGATTGCCGACTACGAAAATCAGGTGCGGGCCATCAAGAACATCTATGATGTCAAGCGCGAGAAAGTCACCGAAGGCGACGATCTGCCCCCGGGCGTCATCAAGATGGTCAAGGTCTACGTCGCCGTTAAGCGCAAGCTCAACGTTGGTGACAAAATGGCGGGCCGCCACGGTAACAAGGGTGTCGTCTCCTGCATTCTGCCGGAAGAGGACATGCCTTTCTTCGCCGACGGCACGCCGATGGACATCGTGCTCAACCCGCTGGGCGTTCCTTCCCGTATGAACATCGGGCAGATCATGGAAACCCATCTGGGCTGGGCCGGATATGAACTCGGCCGCCAGATCAACCGCTACATGGACGAGCACGACCAGCTCTCCGAAGTGCGCGACGAGGTCAAGGACATCTTCAAGTCCGATGAAATCGCTTCCCTCGTGGACGGGATGGACGACGAAGAGTTCGTCAAGGCCGTGCGCCGCGTCCGTCGCGGCATCGTTGCCAAGACTCCGGTCTTCGACGGTGCGTTGGAAGAGGAGATCTGGGACTGGCTCGACCGTGCCCGCGTGCCTCGCGACGGCAAGATGGTCCTGTACGACGGACGCACCGGCGAGCCGTTCCACAACAGGGTGACCGTGGGCATCATGTACATGCTGAAGCTCCACCACCTTGTTGACGAAAAGATACACGCCCGTTCCACCGGTCCGTACTCGCTGGTCACCCAGCAGCCTCTGGGCGGTAAGGCCCAGTTCGGCGGACAGCGGCTCGGTGAAATGGAAGTCTGGGCTCTCGAAGCCTATGGCGCGGCCTATCTCCTGCAGGAGTTCCTCACCGTCAAGTCAGACGATGTGCAGGGCCGCGTGAAGATGTACGAGAAGATCGTCAAGGGTGACAACTTCCTCGAAGCGGGACTCCCCGAGTCCTTCAACGTTCTGGTCAAGGAACTCATGTCCCTCGGCCTCGACGTGACGCTCAAGCACGAGGAAAAACCCGTGAAGCAGGCCGACCGCAGGATTCCTTACGAAGAAACCCGCAACGGCTAAGCAAAATATATATACCCGGCCCTCCTTGCGGGGGGCCGGGTCAAGATAACTTTTAGATCAAGAGGGTTATCAGATGACGTTGGACGACCTGTTCACCCTGCGCGGAGCCCCTAACGCCAATATGGACGGCAAGGGACTCAAGGCGATCCAGATATCAATAGCCGCCCCTGAGAGCATCAGGGAGTGGTCTTTCGGCGAGGTCAAGAAGCCGGAGACCATCAACTACCGTACCTTCAAGCCGGAGCGCGACGGCCTTTTCTGTGCCAAGATCTTCGGCCCCGTGAAGGACTACGAGTGTAACTGCGGCAAATACAAACGCATGAAGCACCGCGGCATCGTGTGCGAAAAGTGCGGTGTCGAGGTCATTGCCTCCAAGGTGAGGCGCGAGCGCATGGGCCACATCGAGCTTGCCGCTCCCGTGGCGCACATCTGGTTTCTGAAGACCCTGCCTTCCAAGATCGGTACCCTGCTGGACATCACCATGGCCGATCTGGAGAAGGTTCTGTACTTCGATTCCTATCTCGTGCTTGATCCCGGCGAGACCCCGCTGAAAAAGCTGCAGGTCATCTCCGAGGATCAGTTCCTTCAGGTTATCGACCACTTCGGCGAAGACGCCATCGAAGTGGGCATGGGCGCCGAGACCATCAAGGGTCTTCTGGAACAGCTCGACCTGGAGACCCTGCGCGTGGAACTGCGCGAGGAATCCCGCAGCACCCGTTCGCAGACCAAGAAGAAGAAACTTACCAAGCGACTCAAGATCGTCGAGGCATTCCTCGAATCCGGCAACAAGCCCGAGTGGATGATCATGGAAGTGATTCCGGTCATTCCGCCCGAGTTGCGCCCGCTCGTCCCCTTGGACGGCGGCCGTTTTGCCACCTCGGACCTCAACGACCTGTACCGCAGGGTCATCAACAGGAACAACCGCCTGCGCAGGCTGCTGGAACTCGGCGCGCCCGAGATCATCATCCGCAACGAAAAGCGCATGCTGCAGGAGTCCGTTGACGCCCTGTTCGACAACGGACGCCGCGGCCGGGCCATCACCGGCACCAACGGTCGTCCGCTCAAGTCGCTTTCCGACATGATCAAGGGCAAGCAGGGCCGTTTCCGTCAGAACTTGCTCGGCAAGCGCGTCGACTACTCCGGTCGTTCGGTCATCGTGGTCGGCCCCAAGCTGAAGCTGCACCAGTGCGGCCTGCCCAAGAAGATGGCGCTGGAGCTGTTCAAGCCGTTCATCTATTCCGAGCTTGAAAAGCGCGAAATCGCCACCACCATCAAGAGCGCGAAAAAGATGGTCGAGCGCGAAGACCTTGTTGTCTGGGACATCCTGGAAGACGTGGTCCGCGAATATCCCATCATGCTCAACCGCGCACCGACGCTGCACCGCCTCGGCATTCAGGCTTTCGAGCCGCTGCTCGTCGAAGGCAAGGCCATTCAGCTGCACCCGCTCGTCTGCTCCGCATACAACGCGGACTTCGACGGTGACCAGATGGCCGTGCACGTGCCTCTCTCCGTAGAGGCGCAGATCGAGTGCCGCGTGCTGATGATGAGCTCCAACAACATCATGAGCCCCTCCAACGGCTCGCCGGTCATCAACCCCTCGCAGGACATCGTGCTTGGTCTGTACTACCTGACCAGCCCGCGTTCCTTCGAGCCGGGCGAAGGCATGATCTTCTCGGATCCGGATGAGGTCATCCGCGCCAACGACGCCGGCGTCATCAGCCTGCATTCGCGCATCAAGGTGCGTATTGACGGCAAGCTGGAGGAAACCACCTGCGGTCGCATCCTCGTGCACGCGATCATCCCGGGCAAGCTACCCTTTGATCTGGTCAACTGCACGCTGAACAAGAAGAACATCGGCCGTCTGGTCGGCGGCGCCTACCGTCTGGCAGGCACCAAGGCCTCGGTCATTCTCTGCGACAAGCTCAAGGACCTCGGTTACGAGTACGCCACCCGCGCGGGCGTGACCATTGCGGTGCAGGACCTGAAGATTCCGGACAAGAAGCCGGAGCTCATCGGTACCGCCACCGCCGAGGTGGAGACCATTGAAAACCAGTTCCGGGACGGCATCATCACCCGTACCGAGAAATACAACAAGGTTGTCGACGTCTGGACCAAGACCACCAACGATGTCTCCAATGAAATGATGCAGGAGATGTCCATCGATGTGATCTCGGATCCGAAGACCGGCAAGACCGAAGAGAACCCGAGCTTCAACCCCATCTACATGATGGCGACCTCGGGCGCTCGAGGCAACCAGGACCAGATGCGTCAGCTCGCAGGTATGCGTGGTCTCATGGCCAAGCCCTCCGGCGAGATCATCGAGACGCCGATTACCGCGTCGTTCCGTGAAGGTCTGTCCATTCTGCAGTACTTCATCTCGACTCACGGCGCTCGTAAGGGTCTCGCGGACACCGCACTCAAGACCGCGAACTCCGGTTACCTGACCCGTCGCCTCGTGGACGTGGTTCAGGACGTGACCATCGCGGAGAAGGACTGCGGCACCGTGGACGGACTTGAGCTCACCCACTACATTAAGGGTGGTGAGATCAAGCAGCGTCTGGCCGAGCGTGTGCTCGGACGCGTCACCATGTTCGACGTGTACGACGAAGGCACCGGCGAGCTGGTCATTCCGGCCAATACGCTCATCGATGAAGCCTACGCCGACAAGCTGGACAACGCGGGCATCAACTCCATCCTGATCCGCTCGGCGCTGACCTGCCGCAGCAAGCGGGGCGTCTGCGCATACTGCTACGGACGCGACCTTGCCCGCGGTCATCTGGTCAACGTTGGCGAGACCGTCGGCATCATCGCGGCACAGTCCATCGGTGAGCCCGGTACCCAGCTGACCATGCGTACCTTCCACATCGGTGGTACCGCATCCAAGGAGATCGAGCAGTCCACCATTGAAGCCCAGCATCAGGGTCGCGTGACCTTCTCCCGTATGCGCACCGTCAGCAACTCCGAGGGCCAGGTCATGGTGCTCGGCAAGAGCTGCCAGGTCGGCATCGTGGACGATCAGGGCCGCGAGCGTGAAAAGTACGTGCTGCCTTCGGGCGCGCGTCTCATGGTCGAGGAAGGTCAGGAAGTCAAGAAGGGCACCCTCATGGCCGAGTGGGAACCGTTCATCGAACCGTTCATCACCGACGTGGCGGGTTACATCCGCTTCCACGACATCATTGAAGGCAAGACCGTGCAGGAGGACCGCACATCCAGATCCTCCTACACCGTCATGGAATACCGCACCACCAGTTACCGTCCCGCGCTGTCCATCGTGGACAAGGACGGCAAGGTGCTCACCCGTCCCGGCTCCGCAACCCCGGCGCATTTCTCCATGCCCGTGGGCGCGATTCTCATGGCCAAGGACGGCGACGAAGTCCGCGCCGGTGACGTCATCGCACGTAAGCCGCGTGAGTCTTCCAAGACCAAGGACATCGTCGGTGGTCTGCCGCGCGTTGCAGAGCTCTTCGAAGTCCGCAAGCCCAAGGACATGGGCGTCGTCTCCGAAATCGACGGCGTGGTGACCTTCGGCCCGGATACCAAGGGCAAGCGCAAGCTCATCGTCACCCCCGAAACCGGCGAGCCCCGCGAATACCTCATTCCCAAGGGCAAGCACATCACGGTTACGGACGGCGATTTTGTCGAAGCCGGCGACCTCATGACCGAAGGCAGCCCCGAGCTGCACGACATCCTGAAGATCAAGGGCGAAAAGCACCTTGCTCGCTACCTCGTTGAGGAAATTCAGGACGTGTACCGCTTCCAGGGCGTTAACATTAACGACAAGCACATCGAGATCATCGTTCGCCAGATGCTGAAGAAGGTGAGCATCGTCGATCCCGGCGACACCAGCTTCCTCATGGGCGAGCAGGTGGACAAGCAGCGCTTCCAGGAAGAGAACCAGAAGATCGTGGCCGAGGAAGGTGTCCCGGCCGTGGCACAGAATCTGGTCCTCGGAATCACGCAGGCATCCCTGTCCACAGACTCCTTCATCTCCGCGGCCTCCTTCCAGGAGACCACCAAGGTGCTGACCGAAGCCGCGCTGCGCGGCAAGTCCGACTACCTGCGCGGCTTGAAGGAAAACGTGATCGTCGGCCGTCTGGTTCCGGCAGGTACCGGTTACCGCCGTTACGCCAACACCGACATCGTTGTGCCCGAACAGCCCGAACGTTCCGACAAGTTCCTCGAAGAACTGGAGGAAAACCCGTTGCTCGTGTAGATCGAGCAGGGCCCGGGCCCATCATAATCCACCCGGCCGGAGGAGCCCGACTCCTCCGGCCTTTTTTATGGAAGGCGGCTGTCAAGGAGAAAAACCTTGACAAGCTGTTTGTTTTGAGAATACAGACGGTCCTCTTTGCCCTCGTTGGCAGGGAAGTCTGGAATCAAAATTGGAGGAAGAATGCCCACCATCAATCAGTTGATCCGCAACAAGCGGAACAAGATGGTCAAGCGCAAAAAGACCCCCGCACTGCACGAGTGCCCGCAGCGCCGCGGCGTCTGCACCAGGGTCTATACCACGACTCCCAAGAAGCCGAACTCCGCGCTTCGCAAGGTTGCCCGTGTGCGTCTGACCAACGGTATCGAAGTGACCGCCTACATCGGCGGCGAAGGTCACAACCTTCAGGAACACTCCGTGGTTCTGATCCGCGGCGGTCGTGTCAAGGACCTTCCCGGTGTGCGTTATCACATCGTTCGCGGTTCCCTCGACACCTCCGGCGTCGCTGATCGTCGCCGCGGCCGTTCCAAGTACGGCGCAAAGCGTCCCAAGTAGATTCATTCGTTCGTAATGCCCAGGGTGCGACGACAAAGTAGGATGAGGCATCCGAAATAATGTCCCCCCGGCCAAAATTCAGGAGAAGGCTATGCCTCGTAAAGGCCCAGTCCCCAAGCGGCAGATTCTGCCGGATCCGGTGTACGGCAGCAAGCTGATCACCAGGTTCATCAACCGCCTCATGCTCGACGGTAAGAAGAGCACCGCGGAAAGAATTTTCTACCAGGCTCTCGAAGTCCTCGGCGAAAAGACCAACGAAGAACCCGTCAAGGCTTTCGAGAAGGCCCTGGACAACGTCAAGCCCTCCCTGGAGGTCAAGTCCAGGCGTGTGGGCGGTGCGACGTATCAGGTTCCCATGGAAGTGCGCCCCGACCGTCAGGTCGCCCTCGCAATCCGCTGGCTCATCGCATATTCGCGTGGCCGCGGCGAAAAGGGCATGATTTCGCGTCTTTCCGGTGAACTGCTTGACGCTTTCAATAACCGTGGTGGTGCCGTCAAGAAGCGTGAAGACACGCTCAAGATGGCTGAGGCCAACAAGGCCTTTGCACACTACCGCTGGTAGCTTCAGAGAGGAATAGTACAGTGCCAAGACAGGTTCCCAGAGATAAACAGCGCAATATTGGTATCATGGCCCACATCGATGCGGGCAAGACTACCACCACTGAGCGTATCCTCTTCTACACCGGTGTGTCTCACAAAATTGGTGAAACACATGACGGCGAATCCACCATGGACTGGATGGCCCAGGAGCAGGAACGCGGCATTACCATTACCTCTGCTGCCACCCAGTGTTTCTGGCGCGATCACCGCGTCAACATCATTGACACTCCCGGCCACGTGGACTTCACCATGGAAGTCGAGCGCGCGCTTCGCGTCCTCGACGGTGCCGTGGCGGTCTTCGACTCCGTTGCCGGTGTTGAGCCGCAGTCCGAAACCGTTTGGCGTCAGGCGGACCGTTACGGCGTTCCCCGTATCGCATTCGTTAACAAGATGGACCGTATCGGCGCCAACTTCTTCCGCGCCTGCGACATGATCAAGAACCGTCTCGGTTCCAAGGCCGTTCCCCTGCAGATCCCCATGGGCTCGGAGGACGAATTCATCGGCGTCGTCGACCTGATCGAAGGCAAGGCCTTCGTTTATGCCGACAACCGCGCCATGGGTAAGGAATACCTCACCGAGGAAATTCCGGCCGAATACCAGGAGCAGTTCGAAGAACTGCGCGGTGAAATGATCGAAGCCATCGCCGAAGAGGACGAGGATCTCCTCGAAAAGTACCTCGGTGGCGAAGACCTGACCCCGGCAGAACTTCGCGAAGGTGTTCGCAAGGCTACCAACGCCCTGGCCATCTGCCCCGTGCTCTGCGGCAGCGCATTCAAGAACAAGGGCGTGCAGATGCTCCTCGACGCAGTCGTGGACTACCTGCCTTCCCCGCTGGACGTTAAGGCCATTGTCGGCCTGAATCCGGACACCGGTGAAGACGTCCCTTGCGAATGCGACGACGACAAGCCGCTCGCGGCTCTGGCGTTCAAGCTCATGACCGACCCCTTCGTCGGCCACCTGAGCTTCCTGCGCATCTACTCCGGCAAGATCGTCTCCGGCGACAGCGTCATGAACGGCGCTTCCGGCAAGAAGGAGCGCATCGGCCGCCTGCTGAAGATGCACGCAGACAAGCGTGAGGAAATCAAGGAAGCCTACGCCGGTGACATCGTCGCCGCCGTTGGTCTGAAGCACGTTGCCACCGGTGACACCCTGGCCGACCTCAAGAACCCGATCGTTCTGGAATCCCTTGAGGTTCCCGAGCCGGTCATCGAGGTTGCCATCGAGCCCAAGACCAAGGCCGACCGTGATCAGCTCACCAACGCCCTGGCCAAGCTCGCCAAGGAAGACCCCAGTTTCCGCGTCAAGAGTGACGACGACACCGGCCAGACCCTGGTCGCCGGTATGGGCGAGCTGCACCTTGAGATCATCGTTGACCGCCTGCTGCGCGAATTCAACGTCAACGCGAACGTGGGCGCCCCGCAGGTTGCCTACCGCGAAACCATCACCAAGCCGGTGAAGGTCGACGTGAAGCACGCCAAGCAGTCCGGTGGTCGCGGTCAGTACGGTCACGTCGTTCTCGAAGTGGAACCCAACTCCGAAGAAGGATACGAGTTCTCCGACGAGATTAAGGGCGGCGTGATTCCGAAAGAATATATTCCGGCCGTCGACAAGGGTATTCAGGATGCCCTGAAAACCGGTGTTTACGCCGGCTTCCCGGTCGTCGACCTGAAAGTTAAGCTGGTGTTCGGTTCGTACCACGATGTCGACTCCAGTGAGCAGGCCTTCTACATCGCCGGTTCCATGGCGATCAAAGAGGCTTGCAGCAAGGCTGCTCCGGCACTGCTCGAGCCGATCATGGCTGTTGAAGTGGTCACCCCCGAGGAATACCTCGGCGATGTCATGGGTGACCTGAACGGCCGTCGCGGTCGGGTGGGCGAAATGGAAGCCCGTCCCGGCGTGCAGGCTGTTCGCGCCAACGTCCCCCTGTCCGAAATGTTCGGTTACGCAACCGACCTTCGTTCCAAGACGCAGGGCCGCGCGACCTTCACCATGCAGTTCGATCATTACGAGAAAGTGCCCGCCAGCTTGGCAGAGGAAATAATCAAGAAGAACTGATCGCTGAGTCTTCAAGCATAAGTCGGGCTTCCTTGACGTAGGCACCTGTCATCAGATAGGTTGCCCGACCGCTTTGACTCCAGCAGTCATTCGGAGACCACCATTTAGGAGAAACTAGTTATGGCTTCCATGACAAGCGATCGCATCAGGATCAAACTGAAGGCGTACGATTACCGCATTCTCGACAAAGCGGTGACCGAGATCGTCGATACCGCACGGAATACCGGTGCGGCCATTGCCGGTCCCATCCCGCTTCCGACCGAGATTCACCGTACCACGGTGCAGAAGTCGGTACACGTTGACAAGAAGTCCCGCGAACAATTCGAGATGCGGATTCATAAACGCCTGCTGGACATCCTTGAGCCGACCCAGCAGACCGTCGATTCCCTTGGCAAGCTTTCCCTGCCTGCCGGTGTCGATGTGGAAATCAAGCTTTAGAGAGGATATCATGCCGAAAACGCTTGGAATTCTCGGAAAGAAGCTGGGGATGACCCGTATCTTCAAGGATGACGGCACCATTTGTCCTGTCACTGTCATTCAGGCGGGTCCGTGCCCGGTGACGCAGATCAAGACCACCGACAAGGAAGGGTACAGTGCGGTTCAGCTCGGCTACGACGAGCTGCCGGAAAGGTTGACCAACAAGCCCCAGCGCGGCCACCACGAAAAGGCCGGCAAGGGCGTGTTCCGTCACCTTAAGGAGTTCCGCATTGCGAACCCTGAAGAATATGAACTCGGCCAGGAACTCTCCGTCGACCTGTTCACCCTGGGTGAAAAGGTCAAGGTGTCCGGCCGCAGCAAGGGTAAAGGCTTCCAGGGCGTCATGAAGCGCTGGAACTTCGCCGGTCAGCGTGCATCGCACGGTGCCGAGAAGGTCCACCGCGCCACTGGTTCCGTTGGTAACGCGACGTTCCCCGGTCGCATCTGGAAGGGCAAGAAGATGCCCGGCCAGATGGGCAACAAGAACGTCACGGTTCCCAGCGTTGAAATCGTGGACATCCGTCCCGAAGAAAACATCCTTGTGGTGAAGGGTCAGATTCCGGGTCCGAAAGACGGCTTGGTTGTGATCCGCAAAATCGGCTAGCGAGCTAGAGGTAAATGATCATGGCAAACGTAAAAGTTTTCGATCAGAGTAAGAAAGAAGTGGGCGCCATCGAGCTGGCTCCGGAAATCTTCGAGGTTGAAATCCGCCCCGAGATTCTGCAGCTCGTTGTTCGTTCGCAGCTCGCCGCCCGCAGGAGTGGAACCCACGCGACCAAGACCCGTTCTACGATCCGCGGCGGCGGCCGCAAGCCCTGGCGCCAGAAAGGCACCGGACGCGCACGCGCCGGTACCATGCGCTCCCCGCTGTGGCGTGGCGGTGCGACCACTTTTGGTCCCCAGCCCCGTGACTACAGCTTTAAAGTAAACAAGAAGATCCGCAGGCTTGCCATGCGTATGGCACTCTCCTCCCGTCTGGGCGAAGAGAAGCTGACGGTTCTCAACACCATTGATCTTCCCGAGATCAAGACCAAGGGCTTTGTCGAGGTCGTCAAGAGCCTCGGTCTGGAAAAGGCCTTGATAGTCGTCTCGGAAGCTGATAAGAATCTCGTCCTTTCTGCCCGGAATGTTCCCGGCATCAAGATTCTCGAAGCCGAGAAGCTCAATGTCTACGACGTGCTGCGTTACCCCGAACTGGTTATGTTCGAGGGCGCGGCCAAAGACGTGCAGGAGAGGTTGAAGTAATGGATTACACACAAGTTCTCATCAAGCCCGTCATTTCCGAGAAGGCTACCGAAGCCAAGGAAGCCGGGAACTGCGTCTCCTTCTACGTCCACCCCGATTCGAACAAGATCGAGGTGAAGAAAGCCGTCGAAGAGGCATTTAGCGTCAAGGTCGAATCCGTGAACATCGTCAAGAAAAGGCCTTCCGAGCGCAAGCGCTTTGGCCGGGTGATGGGTCGCATCTCCGGTTCCAAGAAAGCTTACGTGAAGCTGGCCGAGGGCGAAAAAATCGAATTCTTCGAGGGAGTGTAACAAATGGCAACCCGTAAGATGAAGCCTACTTCTCCGGGCCGGCGGTTCCAGACCGTCTCCGAATTCTCGGAGATTACGAGAACCACTCCCGAGAAGTCCCTTACCGTAGGCCTGACCAAAAAATCCGGCAGGAACAACTACGGCCGCGTGACCTCTCGCCGTCGCGGCGGAGGACACAAGCGTCTTTACCGCGTTATCGACTTCAAGCGGTCCAAGCTGGGCATCCCCGCCAAGGTCACCGAGATCGAATACGATCCGAACCGCAGCGCACGCATTGCGCTGTTGACCTACGCAGACGGCGAAAAGCGGTACATCATCGCTCCCGTCGGTCTGAAGCAGGGCGATTCCGTTCTGTCCGGGAAGGGCGCTGATATCAAGCCGGGCAACGCCCTGCGCATCAGCGACATCCCGACTGGTACCGTGCTGCACAACATCGAACTGCAGCCCGGTCGTGGCGGACAGTTCTGCCGCGCAGCCGGCACGTATGCACAGCTCGTGGCGAAGGAAGGCAAGTACGGCCTGCTTCGCATGCCCTCCGGTGAAGTCCGCAAGGTCCTCGTTACCTGTATGGCCACTGTTGGTCAGGTCGGCAACGTGCACCATGAGAGCATCAGACTGGGCAAGGCCGGCCGCAATCGTTGGCAGGGCCGCCGTCCCCAGGTTCGCGGCGTGGCAATGAACCCGATCGACCACCCCCTCGGTGGTGGTGAAGGCAGAAGCTCCGGTGGACGTCACCCCGTCTCTCCGTGGGGCATGCCTGCAAAGGGTTACCGTACTCGCAACAAGAAGAAGGCCTCTTCCAAGCTTATCGTTAAGCGCCGCGGCCAGAAGTAGGAGTTTAGATCATGCCTAGGTCTCTTAAGAAAGGTCCCTTTATAGACGGACACCTGCTCAAGAAGGTCGACAAGGCCTCCGAGTCCGGCGATCGCCGCGTCATCAAGACCTGGTCCCGTCGGTCCACGATCATCCCCGAGATGGTCGGCATGACTTTCGCCGTTCACAACGGCCGGAAGTTCATCCCGGTGTTCGTTACTGAAAATATGGTCGGTCACAAGTTTGGCGAGTTCTCCCCGACCCGTACCTACTACGGCCACGTGGCCGACAAGAAGAAGGGTAAGTAGGGGGTAGAATATGGAAGCCAAAGCTGTTGCCAAATTCATCCGTGTGTCTCCGCGCAAGACTCGTCTTGTGGCTGAGACCGTAAAAGGTAAGCCGGTGGAGGACGCTCTGAACGTCCTGCGCTTCACCCCGAAGAAGCCGGCCCGCATCCTGAGCAAAGTCCTGTACTCTGCCATTGCCAATGCGGAACAAAAGCCCGGTGTGGACGTTGACGCCCTTGTCATCGACAAGATCATCGTCAATGAAGGTCCCACTTGGAAGCGCATCAAGCCCCGTGCAATGGGTCGTGCCTACCGCATCCGCAAACGTACGAGCCACATCACCGTTGTGGTCAAGGAAGCTTAGCTATGGGTCAGAAAGTACATCCTTACGGTTTCAGGCTGGGATACAACAAGAACTGGCAGTCCCGCTGGTTCAGCAAGAAGGACTATCCCGCGTACGTCCTGCAGGACGACAAGGTCCGCAAGTACGTGAAGAAAAAACTGTATCAGGCTGGCGTCGCACGCATCGAAATCGAACGCGCCGGCGGCAAGATCCGCCTGATCATCTCCACCGCCCGCCCCGGTATTGTTATCGGTCGAAAGGGCGTTGAAATTGAGAAACTCCGGGAGGATCTTCGCAGGAAGTTCCAGACCGAGTTTACGATAGAGGTTAGCGAGATCCGCAGGCCCGAAACTGAAGCACAGCTCGTTGCCGAGAACATCGCGCAGCAGCTGGAGCGCCGGATTGCCTTCCGCCGTGCCATGAAGCGCACGGTGGGCCTTGCCAGGAAATTCGGTGCCGAGGGCATCAAGGTCGCTTGCTCCGGTCGTCTGGCCGGTGCAGAAATCGCGCGTTCCGAATGGTACCGCGATGGCCGCGTGCCCCTGCACACTCTTCGCGCCGACATTGACTACGGTTACGCCACCGCGTCCACGACGTACGGTGTGATCGGGGTCCGTGTGTGGGTCTTCAAGGGTGAAATCCTTGACAAAGAGGTCGAACAGTAATGCTTGCTCCGAAGAAGGTTAAACACCGCAAGCGGCAAAAAGGCCGCGTCAGAGGCAAGGCCCAAAGGGGTAACAGCGTGTCCTTCGGCGATATTGGGCTGAAGGCACTGGAGCATGGAAAACTGACCAGCCAGCAGATCGAGTCCGCACGTGTCGCGATCATGCGCCACATCAAGCGTGGCGGTAAGGTTTGGATCCGCGTTTTCCCTGACTTCCCCATCACGTCCAAGCCCGCGGAAGTCCGCATGGGTAAGGGTAAAGGCGCCCCGGAAGGCTGGTGCGCTCCCGTGAGACCGGGCCGTATCATGTATGAGGTAAAAGGCGTGAACATCGAGCTCGCACGCGAAGCCCTGAAGCGCGCTTCCTACAAGCTCCCTGTCAAGTGCGCCATCGTCGTTAAGGAGGGAACGGAGTAATGACCGTCAAAGAACTTCGTGAACTTGACGACACCCAGCTGGCTGAAAAGCTGGTCGAATTCCGCAAGGATCTTTTCGACCTTCGCTTCAAGCACGCCACCGCGCAGCTTGAAAACATCCGCCAGCTCAATGACGTGAAACGTACCATAGCCCGCATCCTGACGATTCAGCGGGAAAGGCAGGGAGCGTAGCCAATGGCTGAGCTGAATAATCAAGGCAACCGGCGCATGCTGACCGGTCTCGTCATCAGCGACAAGGCCGATAAGACCGTTGTCGTTCGTGTTGAGACTCTGGTCAAGCATCCGCTTCTGAAGAAGTATATTCGTCGGCGCAAGAAAGTCATGGCGCATGATCCGGCCAACGACTGCAACACCGGTGATAAGGTCCAGATCGTGGAATCGAGGCCCCTCAGCCGCCGCAAGCGGTGGCACCTCGTGCAAATTGTCGAAAAAGCCAAGTAGGGTAGAGAGATGATTCAGGTTGAATCCAAGCTCGACGTGGCTGACAACTCGGGGGCCAAAAAAGTATCCTGTCTGAAGGTGCTTGGCGGTTCCCGTCGTCGTTACGCCAGTGTCGGAGACATCATCGTCGTTTCCGTGAAGGAGGCCATGCCCCATTCCAAGGTGAAGAAGGGCGCGGTCATGAAGGCTGTCGTTGTCCGGACCAAGAAGGAAATCGCCCGCCCGGACGGTTCCTTCATCAAGTTCGACAACAACTCCGCCGTATTGCTGAACAATAACATGGAGCCCGTCGGAACCCGTATTTTCGGACCCGTCGCACGCGAACTGCGTGCCGCCGGCTTCATGAAGATCGTTTCCCTCGCTCCCGAGGTTCTCTAAGAGGTAACCATGAAAATCCGCAAAGATGACAAGGTCATGGTGATCGCCGGGAAGGACAAGGGAAAAATCGGCAAGGTCCTGAAGATCCTCCGCAAGAAGGACAAGGTCCTGGTTGAGAAGGTGAATATGGTCAAGCGCCACACCAAGCCCAACCCGTACGTCAACCAGCCCGGCGGTATTGTTGAAAAGGAAGCTCCGATCAACGTGTCGAATGTGGCCGTCGTTTGCGACGCCTGCACCAAGCCGACTCGCATCGGGTACAAGAAGACCGAAGACGGCAAGAAGGTCCGTTACTGCAAGAAATGCAGTGAGACCTTCAAGTAAGGTGGCGTTATGACTCGTCTGGAAAGCGTATATAAAGAAAAGGTCGTGTCCGAACTGCAGAAAGAGTTCGGATACAAGAGCCCCATGGAAATCCCCAGACTGCAGAAGATTTCTCTGAACATCGGTCTGGGCGAGGGCAGCCAGAACAACAAGCTGATTGAAGACGCAGTGGAGGAACTCTCCCGCATCGCTGGCCAGCGTGCCGTGGTGACTCGGGCCAAGAAGTCCATCGCAGCGTTCAAGCTTCGTGAAGGCATGCCTGTCGGCGTCCGCGTCACCGTCCGTGAGGACAGGATGTGGGACTTCTACGACAAGCTTGTCAATTTCGCCCTTCCGCGCGTTCGCGACTTCCGCGGCGTGCCGGACAGAGGGTTTGACGGTCGTGGCAATTTCACCCTGGGCGTGAAGGAACACACGATCTTCCCTGAACTGGAGATCGACGGTGTGGAACGAGTCAAGGGCATGAACATCACCGTGGTGACGTCGGCCAAGACTGACAAGGAAGGCAAGAAGCTTCTTGACCTTCTCGGAATGCCCTTCAAAAAGTAGGAGAAATACCATGGCCAGAACTGCTCTGAAAGTGAAGGCACAGCGCAAGCCCAAATTCAAGGTGCGCGCATACAACCGCTGCCCCATTTGCGGACGTCCCCGGGCCTTCCTGCGCCGCTACGGCATCTGCCGTATCTGCTTCAGGAACAAGGCCCTGGCAGGCGAACTGCCCGGCGTGCGCAAGTCGAGCTGGTAATTTCCAAGGAGAATATAATGGCTGTTGTTGATCCCATAGCCGATATGCTGACCCGTGTCAGGAACGCTTACGGTGCATACCACACCAGCGTTGCGGTGCCCGCTTCCAAGATCAAGGAAGGCATCGCCGGCATCCTGAAAGAGGAAGGCTACATCGCCGATTACACTGTCGAGGGCGGGGATATCGTCATCACCCTGAAGTACGCAAACGGCAAACCCCTTGTCACCGGAATGAAGAAGGTGAGCACCCCGGGTCGCCGTCGCTACGTGGGCGTCGAGGACATCCCTCGCGTGCAGAACGGCATTGGTATCTGCATCGTCTCCACGTCCAAGGGCGTGCTCGAGGGTGCAAAAGCTCACGAAGCCAACGTGGGCGGCGAACTGCTCTGCGAAATCTGGTAACGAGGTACACATGTCCAGAATCGGTAAAAAACCAATAGAGATTCCTTCGGGCGTCGACATTCAGGTCGGCGCGGAGGAGATCACGGTCAAGGGCCCCAAGGGGACCCTGTCCACTCCGGTGCACCCGAAGGTCGTCTATACCGTTGAAGGCGGCGTGATCAATGTCGGTCGCGCTGATGAGTCCCGTATCGCCCGTAGCCAGCACGGTCTCCGTCGCACCCTCCTCGCCAACTGCGTGGAAGGTGTCACCAAGGGCTTCCAGAAAGGTCTGGAAGTGATCGGTGTTGGTTACAAGGTGTCAGTGCAGGGCAAGAAAGTCGTCCTGAACGTCGGCTACTCCCATCCGGTTGAGTTTGATCTCCCCGCCGGAATCGAGGCCGCTGCCGAAGGTAGCAAGCTGACCATCTCCGGCTCTGACAAGCAGCTCGTTGGCGAGACTGCGGCTCAGATCCGTCGCGTGCGTCCGCCGGAACCCTACAAGGGCAAGGGCATCAAGTACGCTGACGAAATCATCAAGCGCAAGGCTGGCAAGTCCGGCTCCAAGTAGGATGGGTAAAAAATGAAAAACATGAACGCAAGACACCGCAGGAAGATCCGCATTCGCAAGAAGATCTTCGGTACCGCCGAAAGGCCGAGGCTGGTCGTCTTCCGCTCCAACCGGCACATTTACGCCCAGCTCGTGGACGACAATGCCGGCCAGACCCTGTGCAGCGCCTCTACGCAGGTGCTGGGCAAGGACGACACCGAGATGAAGGCCAACCGCGAGAGCGCTGCCAAAGTCGGTAAGGATATCGCGGCTAGGGCCATTGAGCAGAAGATTGAATCGGTCGTATTCGACCGCAACGGCTTCATCTATCACGGCAAAGTCAAGGCTCTGGCCGACGGCGCTCGTGAAGGTGGCCTGAAGTTCTAGGGGTTGACGCCATGATGGAACAGAACGAATCCGGTCTCATCGAGAAGATCGTCTACCTCAATCGCGTTGCCAAGGTCGTCAAGGGCGGCCGCCGCTTCAGCTTCAGCTGCCTTGTGGTTGTCGGCGATGGCGAAGGTAGTGTCGGATATGGACTCGGAAAGGCCAACGAGGTCCCCGAGGCCATCCGTAAGGCTTCCGACAGAGCCAAGAAAAACATGATCTCCGTGCCGCTGCTCGAGGGCACCCTGCCTTATCAGGTTCTGGGTCGCTACGGTGCCGGCCGGGTGCTGATGAAGCCCGCAAGCCGCGGTACCGGTATCATCGCCGGTGGCCCGGTGCGTGCTGTCATGGAAGCCGTGGGCGTCCATGATATCCTGACCAAGGCAATCGGAACCAACAACCCGCACAACGTGCTTCGTGCCACCGTGGAAGGCCTGGCCTCCCTGCGCAGCGCCGAGGACGTTTCCAAGCTGCGCGGTTGCCCGGTTTCCACGCCCAGGAAGTAAGGAGACGGAAATGCTTAAGGTTAAGCTCATCAGAAGCAAATGCGGAAACAAGCCCAAACAGGTGGCCACTCTGGACGCCCTGGGCCTGCGCAAAATCCGCCAGGAGAAGACCTTTGAGGACCGTCCCGAAATCCGGGGCATGATCGAAAAAGTGAAGCACCTGGTGGAGGTTACGGAACAATGAGACTTCATGAACTCTACCCGTTCCCGGAAGAATACAAGAACCGCCGTCGCATAGGCCGCGGTTCCGGTTCCGGCTGGGGCAAGACCAGTGCCAAGGGCCACAAGGGTCAGAACAGTCGCTCCGGCGGCGGTGTTCGCCCCGGCTTCGAAGGCGGTCAGATGCCTCTTGCCCGCCGCCTGCCCAAGCGCGGCTTCAAGAACATCTTCCGTGCGGAATACGAAGTCGTGAACGTGGGTCAGCTGTTGGCCATGTTCGATGGCAAGGAAGAAATCACTCTGGTCGACATCTACGATCGCGGTCTCGCCAAGCGCGGCGCTCCGGTCAAGGTTCTCGGTATGGGTGAGGTTGATCGCAAGGTTACCGTGGAAGCGCACCGTTTCAGCGCCTCCGCTGCCGACAAGATCGCCAAGGCCGGCGGCAACGCCAAGGCCATTGAAGGCGAAAACTCGCCTGAATAGATAAAACGGAAGGGGTACCCGTGGCACTGTCTGGAGTGGAAAACCTGGCCCGCCTGCCCGAGCTGAAGAAGAAGCTCTTGTGGACGTTTGTGCTGCTCGCTGTCTACCGACTGGGAATTCATATTCCCGTTCCGGGCGTCGACAGCAGCGCTCTCGCCGACTTCTTTGCGAACGCGCAGAACACACTGTTCGGCCTGTTCGACATGTTCTCCGGCGGCGGCCTGAAGAATCTGTCCATATTCGCACTGGGCATCATGCCCTACATCTCCGCCTCTATTATCCTTCAGCTGCTGACCGTGGTCAGCCCCGAGCTGAAGCGTATGCAGAAGGAAGAGGGCGAAGCAGGACGCAAGAAGATCACCCAGTATACCCGCTACGGCACCGTGCTCATCACGATCGTTCAGGGTTTCGGCATCGCAGTAGGCCTCGAAGGCATGACCTCTCCCTCCGGTTCTCCGGTGGTGATGCATGCCGGCTGGAGCTTCAAGCTGATGACCATCCTGACCCTGACGACGGGAACCGTCTTCCTTATGTGGCTGGGTGAACAGTTGACGGAAAAAGGGATCGGCAACGGAATATCCCTGATCATTTTTGCAGGTATCGTTGCCGGTCTTCCTTCCGCCATCTTCAACACCTTCCGCCTCATGACCGTTGGCGAGATCAGCCTTTTCCTGCTGCTGATCATCATGGCGGTCATGGTGGCTACGCTGGCGTTCATCGTGTTCATGGAACGCGGCCAGCGTCGGATTCCCATTCACTACGCGAAGCGGCAGATGGGTCGCAAAATGTTCGGCGGGCAGACAACGCATCTGCCCCTGCGCATCAACACCGCAGGTGTTATTCCGCCCATCTTCGCCTCCTCGATCCTGATGTTCCCGGCCACCGTCGCGAACTTCTCCAGCGTTGAGTGGCTCCAGTCGATCAGTCAGATGCTGACCCCGACCTCGGTGCTCTACAACGTACTGTATGTGGCGATCATCATCTTCTTCTGCTACTTCTACACGGCGATTATCTTCGATCCGAAGGGCATCTCCGAGAATATCCAGAAGCAGGGCGGCTTCATCCCGGGCATCCGTCCGGGTGCCAAGACCCGCGAATACATCGACCGGGTTCTCGCCCGCATCACCCTGTGGGGGTCCCTGTACGTGGCCGCCATCTGTGTGCTGCCGATGCTGCTGATCGCCCAACTCAACGTGCCGTTCTACTTCGGCGGTACGGCCCTGCTCATTGTCGTCGGCGTGGCCATGGACTTCATGGGCCAGGTGGAATCCCACCTGATTTCTCGTCAGTACGAAGGTCTGATGGGCAAGGGCGCCAAAGTGAAAGGAAGGCAATAGCCTTGAAGAAATACAGAGGAATTTTCCTCAAGAACGATAAAGAGATTGGCCTCATGCGTGAGGCCAATCGCATTGTTTCGACGATTCTCGATGAATTGGGCCGGAATGTTGAGCCAGGCGTTCCCACCATTCACTTCGAGGAAATCTGCCGGGCAAGGTGCGAAGAGCACGGCGTCCGCCCGGCATTTTTGGGCTATCAGGGCTTTCCCTTTGCCCTGTGTTGCTCCGTCAACGAGGAGATAGTGCACGGCTTTCCTTCCAAGGACCGTATCCTGAAGGAAGGAGACATAGTCAGCTTCGACATGGGCGTCGTGTACGAAGGATTCTGCGGCGATTCCGCCCGGACTTTTCCGGTGGGCCAGGTGACTGATGAGGCCCGTCAGCTTATGGACGTCACCAAGGAATCGCTGATGAAGGGAATAGAACAGGCCCGTCCCGGCAATAACCTCTTCGACGTCTCCGCGGCAATACAGACGTATGTTGAAGGTTTCGACTTCGGGATCGTCCGGCGTTTCGTCGGACACGGGATCGGCGCGCGGCTTCATGAAAAGCCCGAGATCCCGAACTTCGTGCCCCAGGGAATCACTGGCGTGCCGCTCAAGGCGGGCATGGTGATCGCCATCGAACCGATGGTCACCGCCGGGAGTCATGAAGTAGAGGTCCTCGACGACGATTGGACCGCCGTTACCAAGGACAGAAAGTTGTCTGCTCACTTCGAGCACACGGTGGCGATAACGTCTTCGGGACCGCAAATACTGAGCCTTTCCGACTAGGAAGGGACCATAACTAAAATACTTGCTCTTTTGCAGCCGCTGCTGTAGAAGAGACAGCTTCGTTTTTAAGTTGGCCACATAAGGCCGAATAAGCATTCACTGGAGACGGTCATGAAAGTCAGACCTTCTGTGAAAAAAATGTGTCCTAAGTGCAAAATCATCAGGCGCAATGGCGTGCTGCGGGTCATCTGTGACAACCCCCGGCACAAACAGCGTCAAGGTTAAGAGGGGTATTAGCTGTGGCACGTATCGCTGGTGTAGACCTGCCTAGGAACAAGCGCATGGATATTGCGCTGACCTACATCTATGGAATCGGCCGCACCACGGCCCTGGAGATTCTCGACTCGGTCAAGATTGACTGGCAGAAGAAGTCCGACGACCTCTCTGCTGAAGAAGTCAATTCCATCCGTAACGAGATCGAAGCCAACTACAAGGTTGAAGGCGACCTCCGTCGCGAAGTCTCCTCCAACATCAAGCGCCTGATGGATATCGGCTGCTATCGTGGGCTTCGCCACCGTCGTGGGCTGCCCTGTCACGGACAGCGCACCCACACCAACGCACGCACCCGCAAGGGTCCGCGTCGTTCCGTGGTCGGCAGGAAGAAAAAATAGCGCTATACATGGACGTCGCGGGCTTCGGCCTTCGACGTGCTAGCAAATACTTACTATAGGGAGAGTCAGCAATGGCTAGACCCCGCCGTACCGGCAAGAAAAGAGAGAAAAAGAACGTCCCTGTTGGCGTGGCCCACATCAAGGCCACGTTCAACAACACCATAATTACCTTCACTGATGCGAAGGGCAATGTGGTGAGCTGGGCCTCTGCCGGCGCCCATTTCAAGGGTTCCCGCAAGAGCACTCCGTTCGCCGCCCAGATCGCAGCCGAATCCGCAGCGCGTCGCGCTCAGGAACACGGTATGCGTACTGTCGGCGTGATGGTGAAGGGCCCCGGTTCCGGTCGTGAAGCCGCCATGCGTGCAATCAACGCAGTCGGCTTCAAGGTAGCGTACATTCGGGATATCACCCCGATTCCGCACAACGGCTGCCGTCCGCCCAAACGCCGCAGGGTTTAAGTTCCAAGGAGTTCAGTCGTGGCAAGATATACCGAAGCCAAATGCAAGCTCTGCCGCCGTGAAGGTGGTAAGCTGTTTCTCAAGGGCGACCGCTGCTACACGGACAAGTGCGCTTACGACAAGCGCCCTTACGCTCCGGGTCACGCCGGTCGCATGCGCAAGAAGCTCAGCGACTACGCCGTTCAGCTGCGTGAAAAGCAGAAGGTTCGCCGCATGTACGGCGTGCTGGAAGGCCAGTTCCGCACCTACTATCAGCGCGCTGACTCGATGAAGGGTCACACGGGTCACAACCTGCTCACCCTTCTCGAACGTCGTCTCGACAACGTGGTCTACCGCATGGGTTACGCAAACTCCCGCGATCAGGCCCGTCAGCTCGTTCTGCACGGCATTTTCGTTCTGAACGGTCGTCGCGTGAATATTCCGTCCATGCTCGTCAAGGTGGAAGACGTGATCACCGTGCGTGAAGAGTCCCGCAAGATTCCCGTCATCGGCGAGGCTCAGGAAGTCATCGGCCGCCGCGGCTGCCCCGAGTGGCTGGAAGTGGACGCCGACAACTTCAAGGGCGTTGTGAAGGCCCTGCCCAAGAGGGAAGACATCACGTTCCCCATCAACGAGCAGCTCATCGTCGAGCTTTACTCCAAATAACAGGTGGGATGAATGCTTATTCAGAACGACGACAAACTGGTTAACACCAGAAACTGGACCCTGCTGGAAAAGCCCGAAAAGGTGGTGCGCGACCCCAAGTCCTCTCAGACTTACGGGAAGTTCATCTGCGAGCCGCTTGAGCGCGGCTACGCTACCACCATCGGGAATGCGCTCCGCCGTGTGCTCCTCTCCTCCATGCAGGGAGCGGCCATCGTGGCGGCGCGTATCGAAGGCGTTCAGCACGAGTTCACCACCCTGCCCGGGATCATGGAGGACATGACCGAGGTCGTTCTGAACCTCAAGCAGGTCCGTCTGGCCATGACCACCGACGAGGCTCAGATTCTGACCCTCGAAGCGGACAAGCAGGGCCAGGTCACTGCAGGCATGATTCAGGAGAACCAGAACGTCTCGGTTCTCAATCCCGATCAGGTCATCTGCACCCTGTCCGAAGACAGGGAACTGAAGATGGAACTGGAAGTCCGCATGGGCAAGGGCTACGTGCCCGCCGAAATGCATGAAGGGCTCGCCGACGAGATCGGGCTCATCATCATGGATGCCAGTTACTCCCCCATCACCAAGGTCGCCTACTCCGTGGAGCAGGCGCGCGTTGGCCAGATGACCAACTATGACAAATTGATCCTCGAGGTCTGGACCGATGGATCCGTCATTCCCGAAGATGCTTGCGCCTACGCCGCAAAAATCATCAAGGACCAGATTTCCGTGTTCATCAATTTCGATGAAGTGAATACGGAGTCGTCCAAGGAAGACGAAGAGACCATCGACCTCAATCCGAACCTCTTCAAGAGCATCGACGAGCTTGAGCTCTCCGTGCGCGCCACCAACTGCCTCAAGGCCGCCAACATCCAGCTCGTGGGCGAACTGGTGCAGCGCACCGAAGCCCAGATGCTCAAGACTAAGAACTTCGGGCGGAAGTCTCTCGACGAGATTCGCCGTGTCCTGGACAGCATGAACCTGAAGTTCGGCATGACCGTCGAGGATTTCGACAAGAAATATCAGGAATGGCTGAAGAGGAAGGAAAAAAATGAGGCATAGAAAATCCGGACGCAAGCTCAATAGGAGCGACTCCCACCGCAGGGCCATGTTCCGCAACATGGCGAAGGCTCTGCTGACCTACGAGCGGATTCGCACCACCGAGGCCAAGGCCAAGGAACTTCGCAGGGTTGTTGAAAAGCTCATCACCCTGGCCCTGAAGAACGACCTGCACGCTCGCCGTCAGGCATACAAGACGCTCAACAACCACAAGCTGGTGCAGCGTCTGTTCGACGAAATCGCTCCGCGTTTCGAGGGCGGACAGGGCGGATACACCCGTATCGTCAAGCTCTCCACCCCGCGCCGCGGCGACTGCGCTCCCATGGTCATCATCGAGCTGACCAAGCGCGGCTCTGCCGAAGCAGAAGCTCCCGAAGCCCCCAAGGCCGAAGAAGCCGAAGCATAAACGGCAGCACAACGAGTTCAAAAAGGCAGGTCGCTTGACCTGCCTTTTTTTTGAGCGTAACCATAGGCCTCATCTATCAATATCTATAGAGGGGTTGCGCATGGATATCCGAAAGCTGGAGGCTTTCTGTAAGGTTTTCGAGCTGCGAAGCTTTTCGAAGGCCGGACAGGAGCTATTTCTTTCTCAGCCGACAATCAGTTCCCACATCTCTCATCTTGAAGACGAATTGGGCGTGCTTCTGTTCGATCGGCTCGGCAAGCGCACGGTACCCACGCAGCCTGCGGATTTACTCTATCGCACGGCCAAGGAGCTCTTCCAGAGCCTTGATGACGTGCAGTCAGAGATCCACATGCTGCGCGACAAAGTCGTGGGTGAGTTGCAGATAGGCGGCAGCACCATTCCGGCCAACCTGATCCTGCCTCGTCTGATATCCGGGTTTATGCGGATGCACCCCGGGGTGACGTTTTCAGTGGATGTTTCTGACACGCTTGAGATTCTCAAACGCGTTCACAACGGCGACCTCTCGCTCGGCCTTGTCGGCTCCAAGCCTGATCTGCCCGGACTTGCCGCAAGTCTTTTGATGGAAGACGATATGGTTGTGGTTGCCTCTCCGGCTGTGGCTGAAAGCCTGGAAGGAGAGAACGGCACACCGCTCGAAAGTATCCTTTCCTTGCCGTGGATCATGCGGGAAAAGGGGTCAGGTACCAGAAAGTCCCTTGAGGACGCACTGGACGCCTGTGGGGGACTCAGGAATCTCAACGTGGTTTCCCACGTGGGAAGCACCACGGCGGTGATCGAATGTGTGCTCGCCGGAGTCGGCGTCAGCGCCACGTCGCAACTTGCCGTTCAGCGGTATGTGGAAAGCGGGGATCTGGTGCTTCTTGACGTGCCGGAACTACGAAAGCGACGTCGTTTTTACCTGACATACCTCAGCGAGCGAAAGCTGTATCCGGCCATGCGGGCATTTCTCGCTTATGTGGAAAACGCGCGGGAAACGCTGCCTGAGCAGCTCATGCCGGGCAGAAAGACCAGCTCGGGCTCGGCGTCTATCAGGCTGGTGGAGGCCAACTCCGCGTAGAACCGACGCAGCCCCGCAAGCTCTTCGGGACCGATGTCGTACACAAGCCCGTCAAAGTATGAGCGCATCTCCGCCATGTCGAGGCAGCTGTTCTCGCAGGCAAGCTCGCAGATGGTCTCGATGTGCTCGTTGCCCCATTTCTTGGAGCGCAGCAGCACGTCGCAGGCCTGTCTGACTTCTTCCGGGCGTGCTTCGAAGTCCGCGCGCTGGACAACCCAGACGCCGAAAACGAACGGCAGTCCGGTCATGTCGCGCCATGCTTCGCCCATATCAATACGAACGGGGTAGTCCGGATGATAACGCAGGTTGAGCGCCTCGTCGCCAATGGCCAGAATCGCTTCCGGTCGTTCGCCGGTAGATAACGTGCTCGTGGCGTCACCGGTGACGTATTCGGGGGTAATGCCCCAGTGGCTGGCCAGAATTTTCAGCATGGCGGCCGAAGTATGGGTCTGGGAGCTCACAAGAATGGTCTTGCCATCCAGCTCTTCCACCGGCCGGCGTGAAAGCAGCAGGACGCTTTGCACCGGCCCGCAGCTGCCGATGGCCAGATTCGGCACCAGATAATACCGCTCCGGATTGCGAGCGTATTCGATACTTGACGTGGAGGACACGTCCAGCTGGCCGCGGGACATCAGGTCGTTAAGCTCCGCTGGCGGACCGGAGACGATCTCGTATCCGTTGCCCATGCTTCCGGATTCGATGGGATGGTAAATCGGCAACACGTTGAGGTAGCCGATCCTGCCGAGGCGGATCATCTGTCCTCCAGCACGGTGTAATCCATGCTGCGTTGGCGCGGCTCGAAGCCTGCGTCACGCACCAGACGGTGTATCTCGTCGCGCGAGAGCCTGAAGGACACCCCGGCCGCCTTGACCACGTTTTCCTCGATCATGGTGGAGCCGAAATCGTTTCCGCCGAAGAACAGGGCCAGCTGCGAAATGTCCGGGCCCATGGTCACCCACGAAACCTGCACGTTGTCCACGTTGTCCAGCACGATGCGCGATACTGCGAGCATCCGCAGGTATTCGATGCTGGTGAGCTTGCGGCAGTGTGACAGGGCCGTATGGTCCGGCTGGAATGTCCACGGAATGAACGCCGTGAATCCGCCGGTGCGGTCCTGAAGCTCGCGAACGGCAAAAAGGTGTTCCAAGCGTTGCCGGGCAGTTTCGACGTGGCCGAACATCATGGTGGCGGTGGTTTTCAGCCCCAGATGGTGCGCGTCCTCCATCACCCCGAGCCATTCGCCTGCAGGGCATTTTCTCGGAGCGATCTCGCTGCGGACGGAATCCACAAGAATCTCGGCGCCGCCACCGGGGATGGAATCGAGCCCGGCTTCGTGCAGTCTGCGGATGACCTCGCGCGGCGTCATGTCGTTCAGTTCACTGAAGTACACGATCTCCGGGGGAGAGAATGCATGGACGTGCACGGCGTGATTGGCTTTGATGTGGCGCAGCATGTCTTCGTACCAGGACAGCGGCAGATCGGGATGGTGCCCGCCCTGCATGAGAATCTGGGTGCCGCCGAGCGCGAGGGTTTCCTCGATCTTGCGATCCAGTTCATCAAAGTCCAGCACATAGCCGCCCTCGGCGTCCGGGGCCTTGTAGAATGCGCAGAACTTGCAGCCGCAGGTGCAGACATTGGAATAATTGATATTGCGATCCACCACATAGGTGACGGCTTTTTCGGGATGCTTGCGCATGCGAACGGCGTGGGCCAGCGTCCCCAGCTCGTGGAAGTCGGCTTCGCAGTAGAGCAGGTCGGCCTCGTCGAAGCCGATGCGCTCCCCGGCGATCACTTTTTCGAAAATACGGTTCAGCACTGTTCCTCCACGGAGTTGAAGTAGGAGTCGCGCTCCACGGGAGAGAAGCCGCATCCTTCGATCATTTCGCGGATACCCTCGCGGGTCATGCCCTGCGAGGTGGAGGCTCCGGCTTCGTGGCCGATCTTTTCCTCGACAACCGTGCCGTCGAAATCATCCGCGCCGAACTTGAGGGCGGCCTGCGCTTCCTTGACGCCGAGCATCACCCAGTAGGCCTTGATGTGCGGGACGTTGTCGAGCATGAGCCTGCTCACGGCGATGGTGCGCAGCTTTTCCAGTCCGGTGAGAGGGTGGTCGATGCGAAGGGCGCTGTTCTCAGTAAGGAAGGGCAGGGGGATGAAACATACGAAGCCGTGGTGTTCGTCCTGCAGCTCACGCAGCCGGATCAGATGATCAAGCCGCTCCTCGCGGGTCTCGATATGGCCGAAGAGCATGGTGCAGTTGGTCTTCATGCCGAGTGCGTGTGCCTTGCGGTGCACGTCCAGCCACTGGTCGCCGGTGAGCTTGCGCGGGCAGACCTGTTCGCGGACGCGAGGAGCGAAAATTTCGGCTCCGCCGCCGGGAAGCATGTCGAGCCCGGCCCGCTGGAGGCGTTTGAGCACTTCTCCGGAGTCGATGCCCTCAAGCTGGGCAAAATGACCAATTTCCACAGCGGTGAAGCACTTCAGAACTGTCTCCGGGTACTCGGCACGGATGGCGGAAAGCATCTCTTCAAAATAGGAAAGCGGCAGCTTGGGATGACAGCCGCCCACGATGTGCACTTCGCGCGGTACGGCGGGGCTGCTGGCGAGCTTTTGCAGCACGTCCTCCGTGGTCAGGCGGAACGCGCCCGACTGTTCTTCCTCCTCGCGCTGATAGGCGCAGAAGGTGCAGGCGTTGACGCATACGTTGGTGTAGTTCACATGGCGGTTCACCACGTAATAGGCGCGCTGCCCGTGCATGCGGCTGCGGGAGAAGTTGGCGAGGGCACCCACGGCCAGCGGTTCGGGGCACTCGAAGAGCCGCAGGCCTTCTTCGGCAGTCAGGCGCTCTCCGCGTGCCACTTTTTCGCGAATGTCCGCGAGGCCGATGCTTTCGAAATATTCTGTCTTGAAGATCATTGTTGCTCCTTTGCGGCAAGTCCGTAGCGGATGATGCAGAGCTGTTCGTCGAGTCTTTCGGCCAGTGCGCGGGGGGCCGAGAAGTCCAGCCCGCCGTCGAGGCCGGGAACCTGCGCCCCCTGCAGCAGGCGGTCGATGACTGCCTGAATGTGGAAGACCACGGCGTCGCGTGGTACGTCCGCCCGGAGTTCTCCGGCTTCGACCGCGGCATCCACCATGGGGCCGAGAAAGTCGGCGAACTCGTCGCGCAGGGCCTGAAGCACCCTGTCGCGAAGGGGAAAGTCTTCCTGAAAGAGCATCTTGAGGTAGATGCGATAGGCTCGGGGATGCTCCACGGCGAATCCTGCGGCAGCGTGCGCCACGGCGTGCAGGCGCAGGAAAAAGTCCTGCCCTTCGGTCTGCGTGCGGACTTCCTTGAGGGGAGCTTTGACCCGCTCAAGAGCGCGTTCGAAGAGATATTCGAACAGCCCCTGTTTGGTGCCGAAGTATTTGAAAAGCGAGCCCTTGGCGATGCCGATTGCGCCCACAATGCGATTGACGCTCGCCTTGTGGAAGCCGTGGCAGGCGAACTCGCCCGCAGCAGCGTCGAGGATGCGCTCGCGTTTCTCAACGTCGAGGCGCTTGAAGGTGTCCATGCCGTTTCCGCCCATATCGTCCTTGCCTTTGCCGGTCCGCGAAGGTATTCGGTGACCGGGTGGTCATCACCAATAGACATGACCGCCGTCCGTGTCAAACCGGAAAAAGGGTTCCCGGAGAAATAATCATGACAGATATACTCAGAATTGGCATATCCCCCTGTCCTAACGATACATTTATTTTCCACGCCCTGCTGCATGGTCTCGTGGACGCCCCGGTGCGTTTCGATCCGGTGTTGGCGGATGTGGAGGTGCTCAACGGCATGGCCCGGCGCGGAGAAGCAGACGTTTGCAAGCTCTCGGTGGCGGCCGCCGCCGGTGTGCTGGATGAATATGTGCTGCTGCGGTCCGGCGGTGCCATGGGCTACGGTGTGGGCCCGATTCTCGTGGCGAAGGAAGGCGTGAGCCTCGACGATCTGGACGGCCGCAAGGTGGCCATCCCGGGCCGCATGACCACCGCGAACCTGCTGTTCGGGCTCTGCTGCCGGGAAAAGGACCTGAAGCCGGAGCGGGTGGAGATGGTTTTCGATGAGGTCATGCCTGCGGTGAATCGCGGCGACGTGGCGGCCGGGGTGGTCATCCACGAAGGCCGCTTCACCTTTGCCGAGCACGGGCTTGCCAGACTGCTGGACCTTGGCGACTGGTGGGAGCAAAGCCGCGGCCTGCCCATTCCGCTGGGAGCCATTGCCGTACGCCGCAGCTTGGGATCGGAGATGATATGCAAGCTGGACGAGGCCGTGCGCCGGAGCATCCTGTACGCCAGAGAGAATCCTGAAGCCGGACGCCAGTGGATACGATCCCACGCTCAGGAAATGGACGCGGGAGTGGTCGCACGGCATATCGAAACATTCGTGACCGACTACAGCCTTGATGTGGGCGAGGAAGGTGAGCGGGCAGTGACGGCACTGCTTGGCGAGGCCAGTCGCGAGGCGGATTGCAAACCGCCGGAAGGCGGTGTCTTTGCCTGAGTCCGGAGATGTGTTTAGCGACTTTTCTTGCGACGGATTTCCCGGTATGGTTGCGGGACATTCACAAAAGGGACTGAAGACGAGGTACTCGCATGGCAACGCTTCCTCATGTTGAAGAAGACAATTACATAAAAGGTGTTTTTTCCATTGAAAAGACCGGGAAGATAGGCACCGGAACCACGGCGCGGCGCGTCAAGCAGCAGGTGTACTTCTTTGCCGAGCAGGTGGATGAGGACACGGTGGTTCTTCAGGGACTGAATCCGGAGAACGTGCCATCCGGCGCCAAGGCGGAAATCACCAAGGACGAGCTGCTGGAGGATTATCTTCCTGAGCCGTCGCTTTACAACGAGGTCATGAGCAAGCTCCGTGAGGTGCAAAAGGCCGTGGCACGCGGCGAAAAGCGACGCAAGCGCGGCGAAACCTTCACGGCGGAGTTCGAGTTCAGCAAGGCGCTTCAACTCGACGAGCAGAACGTGCGCGCCAACTTCGGCATCGGCATGTGCTACATGCAGCGCGGCGAGGAAGACAAGGCCAAGGAGGTCTTCGACCGCATCATCAAGCTGGACGCCGCCTTTCAGGACGAACACAAGCATCTGTTCAACGAATACGGCATCGAGTTGCGTAAGAAGAAAATGTTCGACGAGGCCGTGGATTATTACCAGCGCGCGCTGGAGTTGACCCGCGACGACGAGAATCTTTTCTACAACCTCTCGCGGGCCGAGTTCGAAAGCGGTAATTATCGACAGGCGCTGGAGGCTGCGAACGAATGTCTCGCGCTGGCCCCGAACCATCCCGAGGGGCTCAAGATCAAGGCCTACATTGAGAAGAAGGGACTGGCCTAGCCGCAGGAGGGCGCATGTGCCGGGGATTTGTCATAGCCGGAACGCACAGCGGGTGCGGCAAGTCGTCCGTTTCGCTCGGGCTCATGAAGGCCCTTGCGCGCAAGGGGCGCGCCGTGCAGCCCTTCAAGTGCGGTCCCGACTTCATTGACCCCGGCCACCATGCCCGCGCCTGCGGACGTCCCTCCGTCACGCTCGACGGCTGGATGCAGGATCCGTCCATCATTCCGGAAATTTTCGCGCGCCGCGCGGTCGATGCAAGTGTCGCCGTGGTCGAGGGTGTCATGGGCCTGTACGACGGCGCTTCCGGCAGCGACGAAGTGGGCTCCACGGCCCAACTCGCCAAGATTCTGAATCTGCCGGTGGTGCTGGTGGCCGACGTGCGCAGCATGGCGCGTTCAGCCGCGGCTCTTGTCTCCGGGTATGTCAATTTCGACCCCGGCGTGAACGTGGTCGGGGTGGTGCTCAACCGCGTTGGCAGCGCCAACCATGAAGATTTGCTGCGTGAGGCCATGGATACTGCCGGTATTCCGGTGCTCGGCTGTTTGGACCGTGACGAGGACATCGCCGTCCCTTCGAGGCATCTCGGCCTTCGAACGGCCGAAGAGGAAGACGAGGGCGTCTATGATCGCCTCGCAGACTGGGTGGAGCGGGGCATCGATGTGGACGGCTTGCTGGAGCGGATGCCGGAGCGTTCCTTTGCGCCTGTCGAGGACGTGGAGCCGCCTGCCCCTTCGGTGCGTATCGGTGTGGCCCGCGACGAAGCCTTCTGTTTCTACTACGCCGAAAATCTGCGCATGCTTCGTCTGGCCGGGGCCGAGCTGGTGGATTTCTCTCCGCTGCACGACAAGCGCCTGCCGCCGAATCTCGACGCTCTGTACATCGGCGGCGGGTATCCGGAACTCTACGGCTTTGAGCTGGGCCAGAACTCCCGGATGCGAAAGGAGGTGCGCGCCTTTTCGGAAAAGGGCGGAGCGATCTATGCCGAGTGCGGCGGATTCATGTATCTCATGAACGACCTGGTCACCGAGCGCGGCCGCTTCGCCATGTGCGGCGTATTCCCGGTGCGGGCCGCCATGAATGATCGCCGCAAGGCATTGGGATACAGGGAAATTACTGTGCTCAAGGACTGCCCCCTCGGCCCGCCGGGTACCGTGGCGCGCGGCCATGAATTTCATTACTCCTCCATCGAGACGGCGTTTCTGCCGGATTCCATGCCCGCAATCTACGCCACCGTGGACCGCAAGGGCAATGCCGCCGGATGCGAGGGGTTTCTCATCAACAACACGCTCGGCTCCTACGTCCACCTGCACTTCGCCAGCAATCCGGACCTAGCCGAACATCTCGTGGCCGCCGCGCGCGGCTGATCGCGACACATGCAGCAGTGGATCATGCACATCGACATGGACGCCTTCTTCGCGTCCGTGGAGCAGCTGGACAATCCGGCGCTGCGGGGCCTGCCCGTGGCCGTGGGTGGCGACTCGGACCGGGGTGTTGTCTCTGCCGCATCCTACGAGGCGCGCAAGTTCGGCGTGCGGTCGGCCATGAGCGTGGTCAAGGCCAAGCGGCTGTGTCCGCAGCTGATCCTCGTGAGCGGCAGCCGGGGCCGGTACAAGGAGATATCCGGGCAGGTCATGGGCGTGCTCGGGGAGTTCTCACCGTTGGTGGAGCCCGCGAGCATTGACGAGGCCTATGTGGACGCCACGGGGCTGGAGCGGCTTTTCGGTCCGGTGGAGGACATCGGCAGGCGCATCAAGCAGCGCGTGCAGGAGGAAACTTCCCTGACCTGCTCCGTGGGCATTGCGCCGATCCGTTTTCTTGCCAAGATAGCCTCAGACCTCGACAAGCCCGACGGCCTTTCCGTGATCCGTCCCGATCAGATGGAGCAATTTCTGCGTGAGCTTCCCGTGGGCAAGGTGCCGGGCGTGGGAAAGCGCGGGCTGGAGACGCTGCGGCGGATGAATGTGCATCATTGCGGCGATCTGCTCAGGCACCCGCGCGAATACTGGCAGGAGCGGCTCGGCAAATGGGGCGGCGTGCTGCACGACCGGGCGCGCGGCTATGACCCGAACGGCGTGCAGCGGCCCGGGGCGGCCAAATCCAGTAGCGCGGAAAACACCTTCCAGAAAGACACCACAGACCGCGAGACGCTTCGCAAGTGGCTGCTGGCTCAGTCGGAACGCGTGGGCGCGGATCTTCGGGCGCACGGCTACAAGGGGCGCACCGTCACCATCAAGGTCAAGTTTTCCGACTACCGCAGCGTGACCCGCAGTAAGAGCCTCGACAAGGCCACGGACCGCACCAGAACCATATACGACATCGCCGTGGAGCTGCTGGACGCGCTGACCCTGCGCCTGCCCGTGCGGCTGATCGGCGTGGGGGTGTCAAACTTCGGGGACAAGCCGAGGCAACTTTCCCTGTTCGATGAGCCGGAAGAGGAAGCTGCCGGGGACGAACTGGACAAGACCGTGGATTCCATACGCAAACGGTTCGGAAAAGAGGCGCTGCTGCGTGGCGATCTGCTTGATTATCGCAGGCGTGACAAGGAATAGAGCCTTGCCGCATCTTGCCAACCTACAGGAAGATGCATATTGTCTTGGGTGTCCATCAAAACCGGAGACGAGAGGTTGTGTCCGTATAGTGCTGTAAATTCTGAGGGGGCTTGATTGAAAAGGCCACCGCTCTCCGCTACGTCGTTTGGTGCCCACCAAAACGTAGTAGGAGGAGAAACGATGGCCGACTTTGAG